>Ga0209257_1000096_pt1 | contig 259390 bp, 249 predicted proteins | sample AraplaCvi_mCL_r2_FD_184277 | JGI IMG/M metagenome (GOLD analysis project Ga0209257, IMG submission 184277) | Arabidopsis root microbial communities from North Carolina, USA - plate scrape MF_Cvi_mCL_r2 (SPAdes) (version 2) | ecosystem: Host-associated > Plants > Roots > Endosphere | place... | reverse complement strand
GCACCCGACACAACCCGGCTATCCGGGACTTCTATGGGCGGCTGCTTGCCGCTGGCAAGCCCAAGAAGGTCGCCCTGGTGGCCTGCATGCGCAAGCTGCTCACCATCCTGAATGCCATGGTGAAAAAAGGCTTGCCGTTCCGATGGGCACCTTGACATTCAAGACAGTTGCTGGATCCCCGCCTCCGCGGGGATGACGCCGGGCGTCAGGACCCGATCACCTGGTACGCATTCCCCGGCCCGAGCAGGTGCCGCACCTGCTCCGCCAGCGACCCGAACACCTTGCCGGCAAGCGAGGGGCCTTCGTCGCCGAACAGGATGCGGTCGCAGCCGAAGTCGCGGGCGGCCTGGGCGATGGTTTCGGCGCTGCGGCCGACGAGGACCGTGCTGGTGTAGGGGACCCGGGCGGCGTCGCACAGCGATTGCGCGTAGCGCAGTTCCTCGGCGCCCTCTTCCAGCTGCAGCTGCTGCAGCTCGCGGCTGCCGAAGAACATGGCGACGTGGCCGGACAGCCGCGGCTGCACGCGGACCAGCACGATGCCCACGAACTCCTCCCGCCAGATGCGGATGGCGGTCTCCACGGCCGAGCGCGTGCGCGCCGGGCTGTGGGGATCGACGGCAACGAGCAGCTGCCGCATGGCGCCCTCAGGCGGCGGGCTGGTCGGCGGCCTTGCTCTCTTCGTCGGCAGCGCGGGACGCCAGCCACTTGCCGACCGCGACGACGATCACGGCACCGGCGATCGGCGCGACCGTGTGCAGCCAGTGCACGTGGTCCAGGGCCGCCTTGATGGCGGGATCGCCCACGGCCATCTCGCCCGCGACCCAGCCCAGCAGGGCGGCGCCGGCGGTGATGATGATCGGGAAGCGGTTCATGAGCTTCAGGATGATCGTGCTGCCGAAGATGATCAGCGGGATGCTGATCACGAGGCCCAGTACCAGCAGCAGCAGGTCGCCCTTGGCGGCGGCGGCCACGCCGATCACGTTGTCCAGGCTCATCACGAGGTCGGCGACGACGATCGTCTTGATGGCGGCGATCAGGCCCGCGTTGCCCTCGATGTCTTCTTCGTCGTCCTCGCCCTTGAGCAGGCCGACGCCGATCCACAGCAGCAGCGCCGCGCCCACGAGCTTCAGGTAGGGCAGGGTCAGCAGGTAGACGGCGAAGAAGGTGAGGATCACGCGCAGCACGATCGCGCCGACGCTGCCGAAGATGATGGCCTTCTTCTGCTGCTGCGGCGGCAGCGAGCGGCAGGCGAGCGCGATCACGACCGCGTTGTCGCCCGACAGGACGATGTTGATCAGGATGATCTGCGACAGGGCGATCCAGAAGGTCGGATCGGACAGGAAGGCCATTGTTGTCTCCTCGGGGGCAGGCACATGCCGCGCGGCGCGCGGCGTCTCCCCCGGGAGGCTACGGGTCCCGGCTGACAGCCTCTTAGACGCGAGCTTTCAGTCAGCTTACAGTCAGCGCGTCACGCGCCCTCGCGGCCCTGGAAGAACACGCTGAAGGTGTTCCCGATCCCGTCCACGTCCTCCTCCAGGGTGATCCGGGCGCTGTGCAGGGTGGCGATCTCGCTGACGATCGCCAGGCCCAGGCCGCTGCCGTCCTGCGGCGTGCCCAGCATGCGGTGGAAGCGCTCGAACACGCGGGCCCGCTCCTCCACCGGGATGGCCGGGCCGTCGTCGCTGATCGCGAGCCGGCACTGGCCGTCGGCCGCGCGGCCCGCGCGCACGGTGACGCGCCCGCCCTCCTCGCTGTAGCGGATCGCGTTGTCGATCAGGTTGTTGATCAGTTCGCGCAGCCGGTCGCGGTCGGCGTCGATCATGAGCGGCTCCTCGGGCCCCTCGAAGCCCAGGTCGATGTTGCGCTTGATGGCCTGCGGCACCCAGTCCATGCTCACCTCCAGCGCGAACGCGTGCAGGTCCAGCGGCTGCAACTGCACGGTGTCGAGCGCGCCCGGCTCGTTGCGCGCCAGCGAAAGGAGCTGCCGCACGAGCCGCGACAGCCGGTCCGCGCTGATGTAAAGCTGCGCCAGCGAATGGCGCACGCGCTCGGCGTCGTTCTCGCGCAGCGCCAGCTCGATCTGCGCCTTCAGGCCGCTCACCGGCGTCTTCAGCTGGTGGGCCGCGTCCGCGACGAAGCGGTTCTGGAAGTCGAAGGTCTTGCCCAGGCGCGCCATCAGCTCGTTGACCTCGTCGACCAGGGGCCGCACCTCCCCGGGCACGTCGTGCGTCGCGATGGGACTCAGGTCCAGATGCGAGCGGCCGGCGACGGCGCGGCGCAGGCGCTGCAGCGGCTGCAGGCCGCGCGAGACGCCGAACCAGACCACCAGCGTGGCCATCACGATCAGCAGCAGCTGCGGCACGACGACGTTCGCAAGCATCTCCAGCGCCAGGCGCTGGCGCTTGTGCAGCGTCTCCGCCACCTGCACCTGCACGAGCGGCCCGCGGGGCGACTCGGTGATCGGCACGCGGGCGGCCACCACGCGCACGGGCTCGCCATGCACGACGTCGTCGTAGAAGCGCGGCTCGCTGCCGACGCCCCGGAACTTGGGAATGCCCGCATCGCCGCCCAGCAGCGTGCCGCCGGGGCCGTCCACGCGGAAGAACAGGCGGTCCTGCGCATCGGTCAGCAGGATGCTGGCCGCGGTCTCCGACAGCTGCAGCTGCGCGTGGCCCTCGGCCTGCCTCACGTGCAGCACGATCTCGCGCGCGATCTCCAGCAGGGCGCGGTCATAGGCCTGGTTGGCGGAACGCTGCGCGATCCAGTACGCCGCGGCGGTATCGAGCACCAGCAGCACGAGCAGCGGACCCAGCAGCCAGGCGAGCAGCTTGCGCTGCAGGCGCGGCTCAGTCTTCTGCATCGCCGCGTTCCATGAGGTAGCCCATGCCGCGCACGGTGCGGATCTCGCAACCGAGGGGCTCGAGCTTGCGGCGCAGGCGGTACACGTAGACCTCGATGGCGTTGGCACCGACCTCGTCGCCCCACCCGTACAGGTGGTTGACCATCTGCTCCTTGCTCACCACGCGGCCTTCGCGCATCAGCAGCAGTTCCAGCACCGCGAGCTCGCGCGGGGACAGTTCGAGCGGCTTCTTGTCGTAATGGACGCGCCGGCCCACCGTGTCGAACTTCAGCAGGCCATGTTCGAGGTAGGGCGTGGAATTGCTGCCCCGGCGCAGCAGGGCGCGCACGCGCGCCTCCAGCACCGGCAGATCGAACGGCTTCGACAGGTAGTCGTCCGCGCCCAGGTCGAGGCCGCGCACCTGGTCCTCCATGGTGTCGAAGGCGGTGAGCATCAGCACCGGCATCGTGGAGCGGCGCGCCCGCAGGCGCTTCAGCACCTCCAGGCCCGACAGGCCGGGCAGGCCGATGTCCAGGATCGCGAGGTCGTAGATGCCCAGCGCCAGCGCGCGGTCGGCCTCCTCGCCGGTGGAGACGGCGTCCACGGCATGGGCGGACTGCACCAGCGCGCGCGAGAGCGCGTCGGCCAACACCTTGTCGTCCTCGACCAGCAGGATGCGCATGGACGGGGATGCTACCCGCTCCCCGCGCGGACCCCAGGGGCGTCAGGCAGTCCGGGCGCGGGCGGTCCGGTGGTTGCAGACCAGGACCAAGTTCACGGCCACCACGGCAAGGACCGACAGGCCCAGCCGCGGCAGGTCGCCCGCGAACCAGCCGCCGGCCAGCACGATCACCGCATCCATCGCGAACTGCACCTTGCCGGCGGGCCAGCCGAAGCGGTCATGCAGGCGCAGCACCAGCACATTGAGGCGCGTGGTGGCGCTCATGGGCCCCACGATAGCGGCGGGACCGGCGCGGAACCTTGACCGAGGTCAGCAGGATGCGCGTGGGAGGGACGTTGGAGCGTCCCCTGCGTCGGCGCGCCTAGCCGCGGTGCGGGTTGTTCGGGTGGTGGTCGAAGCGGTCCGGCACACCGTCGCGGTCGCGATCGTGGCCATGGCCGTGACCGTGGCCATGGTCGGGGCCCGGGTCGCGGTCCCAGCCGCCGCGCACGCGCACCCAGCCGCCGTTGTGCTGCTCCCAGCGGTCCTCGCGGTAGCGATAGCCGTGGCGCTCCGCCTCCCAGCGGCCCGTGCGCCAGACGTAGCGGTTGCCGCTGTAGTCCCACGCGCCCGGAACCCAGACGTAGCCGTGCCGCGGCGGCGGAATGCGTTCCACGCGCGGCGCCGGCGGCGCGATGCGGATCACGATCTCCTGTGCCGCGGCACCTCCCATCCAGCCGGCGGCCGACAGCGCCAGCAGGCCTACCACCAAGGTTCTCTTGTTCATCATCGTTTTGTTCACATGTTTCTCCCGGCGGTCAGGCGACCGCGGGGGCACCTTAACGTGGCCGTGTAAACGCCGCGTTGCGCTGTTGTGCCGCCACCGCACCGGCTTCGTAACGAGTTCACCAGCGGCGCCCACGGCCACGCGAACGGCGGGGTCGGCCGCGGCGCGCTAGACTCCGGGCTGCACCATGCACGGATTCGCCCTGTTCATCGGAGACCACCTCGCGCGCAGCGTGCGCGGGGTGCCGGGCGCGCCTCCTGCCTGACGACCCGCCCGCCGCGCCCGTGCGCCGGCATTGCTTCATCGTCGTCTTTTCCCTTTTTGCAGGAGTTCGCCATGGCTGATCTGTTCGACAATCCCATGGGCCTGTGCGGATTCGAGTTCGTCGAATTCGCCTCCCCCACCCCCGGCATCCTGGAGCCCCTCTTCGAAAAGATGGGCTTCTCCCTGGTCGCGAAGCACCGTTCCAAGGACGTGCTGCTGTACCGCCAGGGCGACATCAACTTCATCGTCAACCGCGAGCCCAAGAGCTTCGCCGGCTACTTCGCCGCGGAGCATGGCGCGTCCGCGTGCGCGCTCGCCTTCCGCGTCAAGGACTCGCACAAGGCCTATGCGCGCGCGCTGGAACTGGGCGCGCAGCCGGTCGACATCCCCACGGGTCCCATGGAGCTGCGGCTGCCCGCGATCAAGGGCATCGGCGGCGCGCCGCTGTACCTGATCGACCGCTTCGAGGACGGCAAGTCCATCTACGACATCGACTTCGAATGGCTGCCCGGCGTGGACCGGCACCCGAAGGGCGTGGGCCTGAAGGTGGTGGACCACCTCACGCACAACGTGTACCGCGGCCGCATGGCGCACTGGGCGGCGTTCTACGAGAAGCTGTTCAACTTCCGCGAGATCCGCTACTTCGACATCAAGGGCGAGTACACGGGGCTCACCTCCAAGGCGATGACGGCGCCCGACGGCCTGATCCGCATCCCGCTGAACGAGGAATCGGGCAAGACCTCGGGCCAGATCGAGGAGTTCCTGATGAAGTTCAGCGGCGAAGGCATCCAGCACGTGGCGCTGCTCACCGACAACCTCGTCGAGACCGTCGACCAGCTGCAGATGGCGGGCGTGCCGCTGATGACGGCCCCCAACGACATCTACTACGAGATGCTCGAAGAGCGCCTGCCGGGACACGGCCAGCCGGTGCCTGAACTGCAGGCGCGCGGCATCCTGCTGGATGGGGACACGAGCAAGGGCCAGCCGCGCCTGCTGCTGCAGATCTTCAGCGAGACGCTGCTGGGTCCGGTGTTCTTCGAGTTCATCCAGCGCGCCGGCGACGACGGCTTCGGCAACGGCAACTTCAAGGCGCTGTTCGAATCGCTGGAGCGCGACCAGATCCGCCGCGGCGTGCTGCAAGTGGAATAGTTCTCCGCTTGAGCCACGGCGAAGGACAGTCTTACCGTCCAGGCTGGCGTTCGGACGAGGCAGTTCCAGGGACTTGGCGGACGGTTCACCCTCCGCCGCTCCTACAGGGCATTCCGGGGCCCGGCCTCACCATGGCGTCCACCAGCGCAGACCTTCAGTTCATTCCGAGGCTGACGATGCGCTTCAACAGTGGAGTCCGAGATGAAAGCCGTCGTCTTCTGTGCCGCCCTCGCCGCCTTTGCCGCGTCACCCGCCTTCGCGCAGGACCTGATCGCCCGCCAGGGCGACGATTCGGTGCGCCTGTCGGAAGCCGCCTGCAAGAGCGATCTCGTGATCAGCCGCCTCGAGCCGGGGATGGCCGATGAATTCCACGCCGCTTCCGCCGTGTTCCAGGGCCAGCGCTTCCAGGCCTGCTGGCGCATGATGGGCAACGCCGCCTACCTGATCTACGAGGACGGCGACCAGGGCATCATCCCCGCCTCCGAACTGAAGCCCGAACTCACCGCCTGAAGCGCCCTGGCGGTCACTGCCGCGTCATGCACTATCCTCTGGGCCTTGTCCCAGGGATGCCATGACCCGAGCGCTGATCGTCGAGGATGACCCCACCACCGCCGCCGCCCTCTCCGGGCTGGTGCGCCGCAATCAATGGCAGGCCGAGGTCCGCGAGGACCTCGACTCGGGCTGGAAGGCCCTCGTCGCCATGCCGTTCGATTTCGTCCTGCTGGACCTGAGCCTGCCGGACGGAGAAGGCACCGACCTGCTGCAGAAGCTGCGGCGCGCGCCGGCCGGCACGTTGCCCGACCCGAAGACACCGGTGCTGGTGATCTCGGCCCGCACGCAATTGCGTTCGCGCCTCACCGCACTGGACCTCGGGGCCGACGGCTACATCATGAAGCCGGTGCACCTGGAGGAAGTGGGTGCCGTGCTGCGCGCGCTGCTGCGCCGGCGCACCACCCTGTCGGCCGGCCACATCACGTGGCGCGACGTCGTCGTCGATCCCGGCAGCCGCTTCGTGCAGAAGGCCGGCGTGGCGGTGGAACTGACGGAGCAGGAATTCGCGGTGCTGCTGGCCCTGCTGGAGGACCGCCCCAAGGCGCTGACCCGCGCGGACATCCAGGCGCGCAGCGGCAACCGCGTGAGCGACGGCAGCGCCGTCGAAGTGCACGTGCACCACCTGCGCCGCAAGCTGGGCGAAGGCCTGATCCAGACCGTTCGGGGCGTGGGCTACCGCGTGCCGCAGGAAACCGGCGAATGAATGCCGGCGTGCTTTTCTCGGTGGTCTCGATCGGCATCGGCGCCGCCATCGGCGCGCTCCTGCGCTGGGTGCTCGCGTTCCGCTTCAACCCGCTGTGGCCGGTGATCCCCCTCGGGACGCTGGCCGCGAACCTCCTGGGCGGCTACGTCATCGGCCTGGCGGTCGGCTGGCTGGGCCAGCATCCGGAACTGCCGCCGCAGGTGCGCCTGTTCGTGATCACGGGCTTCCTCGGCGGGCTCACCACGTTCTCCACCTTCTCCGCCGAAGTGGTGGCACACCTGCAGGAAGGACGGCTCCTGCCGGCCCTCCTGGTGGCCGTGACCCACGTGTGCGGCTCGCTCGTGCTGACAGCGCTCGGCCTCGCCACCGTGCGCGCCTGGTCGTAGCACGCGCCGGTCAATAGGCAATCGGCGTAGAACGCCATTCCCTTTCTCCTAGCGGCGTTGCTCGGCCGTAGGCCACACTGTTGGCATGCTCACATCGACGCTTCGCAGGTGGTTGGGAGGCAAGCGCAAGTCGGCGGCCGCGGCACCGGCGCGGACCTCGCGCCTCGCGCGCGCGTTCAAGCCTCGTCCGGGCACCGATCTCATCTTCCGCATGAAGTCCTGGCCGCAGCTGCCGGAGGACGGCCGCACCGCGGACGTCTACCGGGTGCTCTCGGTGATGAGCCAGCAGCCGGTCAACCGGCAATACCTGCTCGCGCGCTGCCGGCTGGCACCGCAGCAACTGGACAAGCTGCTGATGAAGCTGGTCGCCGACGGCGCGCTGGAAGTGATCGACCCGGCCCGCTTCGCCGGGCGCGAACCGACCGCGGCCTGAGTGCCAGGAGCCTAGGCCGGCAGCGGCGCCGGCGGCATGGGACTCTTGCGCTGCGCCATCCGGTCCACCAGCCGCTGCAGGTTCGACAGCGACGCGAGGTGCATCGACACCAGGTGCAGTTCCCCGCCGCGGAACAGCGACAGCACCGTGGCCTCCGGCAGTGCCATCAGCTTGGGCTCGTCCACCACGAGCAGCCCGTCGAGCGTGAAGGCGCGCCCGTCCGCGAGGCTGGCACGCGCGTTCATCTCCTTCAGCAGGCCGGCCTCGACGAGGCGCGCGCAGAACGCCTCCGTGCGCACGTGCTCGCGCTGGTACTGCGCGAGGAACTCCAGCGCGTTGCGCAGGAAGGCCGTCTCGCGTCCCTGGTCGTCGAACAGCGGTTCGCCCTCGGCGACGTTCCAGCCGGGAAAGGCTTCGTCGACGCACGCGGCCAGCGACGGCTGGCCGGGCAGCTCCGCCAGCACGAAGGGATAGCGGCGCACGAAGGCCGGGACGTAGCGCGCGTCCCACGCGTCCTGCTCGCCGACGAACAGGTTCTCGCCCGCGCGCAGGCCCAGCACCACCACCGGCACCACCTTGCCGGCCGCGGAGCGCGTGAACACGATCGCGTATTCCTTGCAGGCTTCGTTGAACTCCACGCCCGTGAGCACCAGCGAATGCGCCTTGCGCGCGAAGCCGTAGCCGCCGGCCGCCTGCACGCGGCGGCGCCGGTGCCGGTCGCGGTCCAGGAGCACCGGGCGGTCGTAGTAGCCCTGATCTGCCATCGTTTCCTCCGCCTTCAATCGCCGGCGGCCGCGTCGACCGGCTCCGGCACGACCTGCGCCAGCACCTTGTCGATGCGCCGTCCGTCCAGGTCCACCACCTCGAACACCCAGTCGCCGCAGTCGATCCGCTCGCCGGTCCCGGGCAGGTGCCCCGACAGCGACATCAGCAGTCCCGCGAGCGTGTTGTAGCGGCCCTTGTCCTCCTCCGGCAGGTCGCGGATGTCCAGGCGCGCCTTCAGCTCGGAGATGGGCATCAGGCCATCGAGCAGCCAGGAGCCGTCCTCGCGCTGCGTGGCCCAGGCCTCGGCCTCCTCCGCGGGCTGCAGTTCGCCGGTGATGGCCTCCAGCAGGTCGTGCGGCGTGATCAGCCCCTGCACGATGCCGTATTCGTCCACCACGAACACCAGGCGCGCGGCCTGGATGCGGAACTGCTCCAGCAGCTCCATGCCGCTCAGGGTCTCGGGCACGAACGGCGCCGGCACCGCGTGCGGCGCCACGGGGCCCTCGTGGTCGGGGCCCAGCGAGAGCAGGCGCGGCACGCTCACCACGCCCACCACGTCGTCCAGCGAGCCGCGGCACACCGGGTACCAGGAATGCGCCTCGGCCTCCCCCGCGCGCCGCAGCGCATCCCGTACCGTCAGCGACGCATCCAGCCATCGCACGTCGGTGCGCGGCACCATCATGGACGTGAGCGGCCGGTCGTCGAGGTGGAACACGTTGCGCACCATCTGGTGCTCGTGCTGCTCGATCACGCCGGCCTCCACGCCTTCTTCCAGGCTGTGCGCGATCTCCTCCTGCGTGACCGCGCGGCCGCCGCTTTCGATCGCCAGCAGCTTGAGGATGGCCTGCGTCGACGCGGACAGCACCTTCACGAACGGCCCGGCGACCTTCGAGAGCCAGCGCATGGGGCGGGAGGACCAGCGGGCGATCGTCTCGGGATAGATCTGGCCGATGCGCTTGGGCACCAGCTCGCCGAACAGGATGGTGATGTACGTGATGATGGCCACCACGATCGCGGTCGCCGTGATCGCGGACGCGCGCGGCGGCATCCCGAACCCGCGCAGCCACTGCGCCACGCCGTCGCTGAACGCGGCCTCGCCGATGATGCCGTTGATGATGCCGATGGAGGTGATGCCCACCTGCACGGTGGACAGGAACTGCGTGGGCTGGTCCAGCAGCTTCAGCGCCGCCTGCGCGCCGCCGTCGCCCGCCTCCGCCATCGTCGCCAGCCGCGCCCGCCGTGTGGACGCCAGTGCCATCTCGGACATGGCGAACAGGCCGTTGAGCAGCGTGAGGAACGCGATGAGCAGGAAATCCATGAATGGGGACAGAATCGGAGGATCGCACTTTACTTCAACACCCCCGTGCCCGACGAAACCCTGGAGCAGGTCCTCTGGTCCGACATGCAGCGGGTGCCGGCCGCCGGCGAGCTGCCGCTGCTGGCCCACTACACGTCCATCGGGACGCTGGAACGCATCGCGCAGACCGGCGAGATCTGGTTCTCCAACCCCCTGTACATGAACGACGTGGACGAGCTTCGCTACGGCATGAGCCTGGGCCTGCACGCGGTGCGCACGCACACGGGGCTGCGCGAGGCCTGCCCGCCGGCGCACTACAACGCGCTGCTCGATGCGTTCGACGACCTGTACACCGCTTTCGACGACGAGTCGGCGTTCGACGTCTACGTGTTCAGCTGCTCGGAGCACGACGACGAGATCGGCGACGACGGCCTGCTGTCCATGTGGCGCGGCTACGGCGGCGACGGCAACGGCATCGCCATGGTGTTCGACATGGGCCCGCTGGTGGCGGCGCGCTCGCCGCTGCTGGTGCGCAAGGTGCAGTACCTGTCGTACGAGGCGAGCGAGGCCTGGATGGAGCAGAAGCTGCAGCACTTCGCGCGGGCGCTGCAGCTCCAGGGCGGCCCGGTGGAGCGAATGAAGGAGGCGGCCGCGGGGCTGTTCGAGCGCATCAAGCTGTTCGCGCTGTTCACCAAGCACCGCGGCTTCCACGAGGAGCGCGAGTGGCGCATCGTCTACCTGCGCGAACAGGACACCGAAGGCATGTTCACGCAGCAGCTGCACTACGCGATCGGGTCGCGCGGCATCGAGCCGCGGCTGCGCTTCAGCACCGAGGTGCTGGCCGCTGCCAACGCCATCCCGAAGCTGGAGCGGATGGTGCGGCGGATCATCCTCGGCCCGGTCCTCGCCACGCCGCTGGCGCTGAAGTCCGTGGTGCGCATGCTGGAGCTCTACCAGCCGGCGTGGGCCGGTTGCGTCCGGCGGTCATCCACCCCTTACCGCTCGCAGCGCTGACATGGCCCACTACCTGATCGGCGACCTCCAGGGGTGCGACGCGCCGCTCGCGCGCCTGCTGGCGCGCATCGCCTTCTCGCCGAGCCGCGACACGCTGTATTTCCTCGGCGACCTGGTGAATCGCGGGCCGGCGTCGGCGGCGGTGCTGCGCCGGCTCATGGGCTATGGCGACGCGGCGCGCTGCCTGCTCGGAAACCACGACCTGAGCCTGCTGGCGGTGGCGCATGGCCATCGCGCACCGCATCGCAACGACACGATGGACGACATCCTGCAGGCTGCCGACCGCGAGGCGATGCTGGACTGGCTGCGCCACCGCGCGATGGCGCTGCAGGCGCACGGCATCCTGATGGTGCACGGCGGCGTGCTGCCGTCCTGGGACGCTGCGCAGACCCTGGCGCTGGCCGGCGAAGTGGAAGCCGTGCTGCGCGGGCCGCAGCTGGCGACCTTCCTGGCGAACATGTGGGGCAACCAGCCGGACCACTGGGACGACGCGCTCACCGGGACGGACCGCCTGCGCGTGATCGTCAACGCGCTCACGCGCCTGCGCTTCTGCACGCCCGCCGGCGTGATGGACCTCAAGGCTTCGGGGCGGCTGGACCAGGCGCCGCGCGGCATGAAGGCCTGGTTCGACGTCCCGGGCCGCCGCACGGCGGGCGTGCCCATCGCCTTCGGCCACTGGTCGACGCTGGGCTACCTCCGGCGCCCGGACCTGATCGCGCTGGACACGGGCTGCGTGTGGGGCGGGTGCCTGAGCGCGCTGAGGCTCACGGACGACGGCCGGCACGAGCTCGTTCAGGAGCAGTGCGAGCAGGCGCAGGCGCCGGGGGAATGAGCCTCCCGTCATTCCCGCGGGGGCGGAAATCCAGGGCTTCCCAAAGCAAAAGCGGCGCAACAGCGCCGCTTCTTCCATGCCCTGGATCCCCGCCTCCGCGGGGATGACGCCAGACGGTCAGGTCGCCTTGAACAGCGCCGCCACCTTCCGCTTCGGCTTGATGTTCGCCGACACGCGGCCGCTCGCGGGCTTGCCGGCGTCCCAGGAAGGCGGCGGCGTGTCCGTGCCGGTCGCGGCTTCGTAGGGCTGGTCGAAGAACGGGTCGCGCGGTGCGGCCGCGGGACGCGACTCGCGGCGGCGCTCCTCGGAGCGGGCCGGACGGTCGTCCTCCTCCTCGCGCCAGGCGCGGCGGCCGTCGTTGATGCGGCCGCGGGGACGGTCCTCCTCGAATTCGATCGCTTCGATCTCGATCTTGCGCTTCAGCAGCTTCTCGAGGTCGGCCACCAGGCGGCCGTCGCCGGGCGAGACCAGCGTCACGGCCAGGCCCGAGGCGCCGGCGCGGCCCGTGCGGCCGATGCGGTGCACGTAGTCCTCGGGGTTGAACGGGACGTCGAAGTTGAACACCGCCGGCACGTCCTTGATGTCCAGGCCGCGCGCGGCGACGTCGGTGGCCACCAGCAGGTCGACCTCGCCCTTCTTGAAGGCGTCCAGCGCCTTCAGGCGCTCGTCCTGGCTCTTGTCGCCGTGCAGGGCCGTGGTCTTGAGGCCGTCGCGCTCCAGGGAACGCGCGAGCCGGGCGCATCCGAGCTTGCTGTTCACGAACACGAACGCCTGCGAGATCCCGCGCTGGCGCACGATCTGGCGCAGCGCGCGGCGCTTGTCGTCGTCCGGCACGTTGTAGAAGTGCTGTTCGACGGTGGAAGCCGTGGTGTTGGGGCGCGAGACCTCGATGGTCACCGGGTCCTGCAGGTAGCTCGCGGCCAGCCGCTTGATCTCGGGCGAGAAGGTCGCGGAGAACAGCAGCGTCGTGCGCTGCTTCGGCAGGTAGGACAGGATGCGCTGCAGGTCCGGCAGGAAGCCGATGTCCAGCATGCGGTCGGCCTCGTCCAGCACCACGTATTCCACCTGGTTCAGGACGGCGTTCTTCGCCTCGATGTGATCGAGCAGGCGGCCCGGCGTGGCGACCAGCACCTCGACGCCGCGCTTCAGTTCCGCCGTCTGCGGCTTCATGTCCATGCCGCCGAACACCACCGTGCTGCGCAGGTTGGTGTACTTGGAATAGAGCTTGACCTGCTGGGCCACCTGGTCCGCCAGTTCACGCGTGGGCAGCAGCACCAGCGCTCGCACCGGGTGCCGCGCGGGCGAGGTGGAGGAGTTCTCGTGCTTCAGCATGCGCTGCAGCAGAGGCAGCGAGAAGGCCGCCGTCTTGCCGGTGCCGGTCTGCGCCGCGCCCATCACGTCCTTTCCGGCCAGGACCACGGGAATGGCCTGTGCCTGGATCGGCGTCATGGACTCGTAGCCCATCTCGGCGACGGCCCGTGCCAGGGGCTCGGCCAGCGAAAGTTTGGAAAAGGCGGATTCGGACATCAACCGCCTATTGTCGCATTCCCGCAAAAACCGTTCATGACAGGGCCGTGGCGGCCCCGGCAGGCGGTTCCTGGCTCAGAGGTTGCGGGTGCTGAAGGTGTCGCAGGACTTGACGGTGCCGGTCTGCATGCCCGTGGAGAACCAGCGCTGGCGCTGCGCGCTGGTGCCGTGCGTGAAGCTCTCCGGCACCACGGCCCGTCCGGCAGCCTTCTGCAGCGCGTCGTCGCCGATGTGCTGGGCGGCGTTGATCGCCTCCTCCAGGTCGCCCTGCTCCAGGATGTTGCGCGCCTTCTGGGCGTGGTTGCCCCAGACGCCGGCGAAGCAGTCAGCCTGCAGTTCCAGCCGCACGCTCAGGGCATTGGCCTGGGCCGGGGTCGCCCGGGACCGGGCGCGGTCCACCTGCTCGGTGATCCCCAGCTCGTCCTGGACGTGGTGGCCCACCTCGTGGGCGATCACGTAGGCCTGGGCGAAGTCCCCGGGGGCCCCGAGCTGGTTCTTCAGCGTGTCGTAGAAGCTCAGGTCGATGTAGACCTTCTGGTCGCCGGGGCAGTAGAACGGGCCCATGGCGGCCTGGCCCGCGCCGCAGGCGGTGCGGACGGCGCCGCGGAACAGCACCAGCTTGGGCGGGTGGTAGGTGGCGCCGCCCTGCTTGAACAGGTCGGTCCAGACGTCCTCGGTGTCGGCCAGCACGGTGGAGACGAAGCGCGCCTCGCGGTCGTTCGCCGGCGGCGGATGCGCCGGCGCCTGCTGGGTCACGGGCGCGTTCCCGCCCCCCGTCATGAGCCCCAGCAGCGTGAGCGGGTTGACGCCCAGGACGGCGCCCCCGATCAGGGCGATCACGACCGCCCCGATGCCGATGGTGCCGCCGCCGAGGCCGAAGCCCCCGCCGCCGCCATCGCGCATGTCCTCGACGTTCGAGGATTCCCTGTTGCCTTCCCAGCGCATCGCTATCTCCGTGCGGTAGAGTGAATCCAATGCTAAGCCCCGCAAGCCCAGCCGTTCGTAGTCCATTGTCCGTATTGGTGACCGGCTTCGATCCCTTTGGCGGCAGCAGGGTCAACCCCAGCTGGGACGCCGTCCACGCCCTGCACGGACGCGAGGTCGCGGGCCACCGCATCGTGGGCGCCGAACTCCCGACGGTCTTCGGCGCCTCGCTGCGGCGCCTGGAAGCCCTCCTGGAGGAACACCGGCCGCGCCTCGTGGTCTGCACCGGCCAGGCCGGCGGGCGGCCGGCCCTCTCGCTGGAGCGCGTGGCGATCAACGTGGACGACGCCCGCATCGCGGACAACGCCGGCGCGCAGCCGGTGGACGTGCCCGTCGTCGCGGACGGCCCGGCGGCCTACTTCACCACCCTGCCGATCAAGGCCATGCTGCAGGCCCTGCTGGACGCCGGCGTGCGCGCGGAAGTATCGCAGACGGCGGGAACCTTCGTGTGCAACCACACCTTCTACGGCCTCATGCACCTGCTGGCCGCGCCCCGCTGGCGGGGCGTGCGCGGCGGGCTGGTCCATGTGCCGTGGCTGCCGGAGCAGGGACAGCCGTCCATGCGGCTGGAGGAACTGGTGCGCGGACTCGAAATTGCCATCGCGTGCGCGCTGTCGACCCACGGCGACATCCGCAAGGAAGCCGGCGCCCTCAGTTGACCACGCGCCGGCGGGGAGAAGCACGCCGCCCTAGAATCGAGGCGTGTCCATCCTGAACGCCGACCTCCACTGCCATTCCGTGGTGTCCGACGGCACGCTCCAACCCGAAGCCCTGGCGGCGCGGGCGGCGGCCAACGGGGTGGAGCTGTGGGCACTGACGGACCACGACGAGATCGGCGGCCAGCACCGTGCCGCCGCCGCGGCGCGCGAGCACGGCATGCGCTACCTCACCGGCACCGAGATCTCCGTCACCTTCGCCGGCGAGACCGTGCACATCGTGGGCCTCGGCTTCGATCCCGACGACCCGCAGATGAAGCGCGGCCTCGAGGAAACGCGCGGCGGCCGCGGCGCGCGCGCGCAGGAGATTTCGGCCGGACTGGCGCAGGTGGGCATCCAGGATGCCTACGAAGGCGCGCTGAAGTACGTCGGCAACCCCGAGCTGATCTCGCGCACCCATTTCGCCCGCTTCCTGGTGGAAGCCGGCCTGTGCAAGGACACCAGCGAGGTGTTCCGCCGCTACCTCACCGAGGGCAAGCCCGGCTTCGTGCCGCACCGCTGGGCCTCGCTGAAGCACGCCGTGCAGTGGATCACCGAAGCCGGCGGCATGGCGGTGATCGCGCATCCGGCCCGCTACAAGTTCACGGCCAACGAGGAATACGCCCTCTTCAGCGAATTCAAGGCGCACGGGGGACGCGGCGTCGAGGTCGTGACGGGCAGCCACACGGCGGCCGAATACGTGAAGTACGCCGAGACCGCCCGGGAATTCGGGCTGGCCGCCTCGCGCGGCAGCGACTTCCACAGCCCCGACGAGAGCCACACCGACCTGGGCCAGCTGCCCTACCTGCCGGGCGAACTGACCCCCGTGTGGGAACTGCTGGCCGATCGCATCCGGTGACGGGACAGGGCGCGGCACTGCCGCTGCACCGCCCGCACGCGCTGGCCGGCATCGCCCTGGTGGTCGGCGCCAGCGCCTGCTTCTCCGCCCTCGACACGACGACCAAGGTCGTCAGCGCCTCGGTGCCGCTGCTCATGGCGCTGTGGGTGCGCTACCTGTTCCAGGCCGTCGCGACGACGGCGGTGGTGCTGCCGCAGCGCGGCTGGCGCATCTTCCGCACGCGCCACCTGGCGTGGCAGCTGGTGCGCGGCCTGCTGCTGCTCACGAGCAGCTTCCTGGCCTTCCTGAGCCTGCGCTACCTGCCGGTGGGCGAGTTCACGGCGATCGTGATGATCACGCCGCTGGCGATCACGGTGCTCGCGGCCGTCCTGCTGAAGGAGCCGGTGACGCCGCTGCGCTGGGTGCTGGTGGCCGGGGGCTTCCTCGGCACGCTGGTCATCATCCGGCCCGGGCACGAGACCTTCGGCTGGACCGGCCTGCTGCCGCTGGCCCTGGTGGCCAGCAACGCCTGGTTCCAGGTGCTCACCAGCAAGCTCGCGCGCACCGAGGACCCGGTCACGATGCACCTGTACACGGGGTGGACCGGGACGATCATCGCGTCGTTCGCGGTACCGTTCGTCTGGACGCAGGTCGACAACCCCTGGCTGTGGGCCGGCATGGGCTTCATGGGGCTCATGGGCACCGTCGGCCACTTCGCCCTCATCCTCGCCTACTACCGGGCGCCGGCGGCGACGCTGACGCCCTATCTCTACTGCCAGATCGCCTTCGCCATGCTGGGCGGCTGGATCGTGTTCGCCCACGTGCCGGACCACCTTTCCTTCGCCGGCATCGTCATGATCGCGATCTGCGGCGCGGCCGGCGCCTGGCTCACGGTCCGTGAGCGGCGCGGGGCCGGCTGAGGAAGCCAATGGCGCAATTCTTCGACGTCCATCCCGAGAACCCGCAACCGCGGCTGCTGGCGCAGGCCGCGGCCGTGCTTGCGGGCGGCGGCGTCGTGGCGGTGCCCACGGACTCCAGCTACGCGATCGCCTGCCACCTCGATGACAAGGCGGCCGTCGACCGCCTGCGCCAGATCCGCCGCATCGACGACAGGTACCACCTCACGCTCCTGTGCCGCGACCTGAGCGACGTGGCGAACTACGCGCGGGTGGACAACCGCCAGTACCGGCTGCTGAAGTCCGCGACCCCGGGGCCCTACACCTTCATCCTGGACGCCACGCGCGAAGTACCGCGGCGCGTGAGCCACCCGCAGCGCAAGACCATCGGCCTGCGCGTGCCGGACCACCGGGCCCTGCAGGCGCTGCTGGAGGCGCATGGCGAGCCGCTGCTGTCCACCACCCTGTTCGCGCCGAACGAAACCGAGGCGCTGAACGACCCGGACCAGATCCGCGAACGGTTCCAGAAGGCGCTCGATGCGGTGGTCGGCGCCGGCCCCTGCCCGGCCCAGCCGACCACGGTGGTGGACCTGACGCCGATGGGCACGGGCGGCGACCCGGTGCTCGTGCGCCAGGGACGCGGCGACCCCTCGGTGCTGGGGCTCTGAGGCGGTCTGAGACAATCGCTGAGTGGATCTCAACCTCCTCGTCCAAAACATCCTCGTCTACGCGCTGCCGGTGCTCTTCGCGATCACCGTGCACGAGGCTTCGCACGGCTACGTCGCACGCCATTACGGCGACCCCACTGCTTATGTGCTGGGACGCGTGACACTCAATCCGCTGAAGCACATCGACCCGTTCGGCACGGTGCTGCTGCCGCTGTTGCTTCTGTTCTCCACGTACAAGCTGCCAGGGGGGCCTTACATCCTGGGCTACGCCAAGCCTGTACCGGTGAACTTCGGCCAGTTGCGGCATCCAAAACGCGACATGGTGTTCGTTGCGGCCGCGGGGCCGGTGTCGAATTACGTGCAGGCGGTGTTCTGGGGCCTGCTCCTGGTTCTTCTCGTAGCCATTGGCTTTCGCGAGCCGTTCTTCATGTCCATGGCGCGCGCCGGCATCCAGGTGAACCTGGTGCTCGCCGTTTTCAACCTCTTCCCCATTCCGCCGCTCGATGGCGGTCGCGTGCTGGTGGGACTGCTGCCTCGCGGGCCCGCCTACCAGGTCGCGCGCCTGGAGCCGGTCGGCTTCTTCATCGTCTTGGCCCTCCTCATCCCCGGCTTCCTGAGCGAGTGGTGGATTTCCCCACTCGTCAACCTGAGCGCTTCGGTGCTCAACGCCATCCTGGGCCCCTTGCTTTCTCTCCTGCGCTGAGCCATGAAGAACGAAGTCGTCCGCTATCTCACCGGCATCACCACCACCGGCACGCCGCACCTGGGCAACTACGTCGGCGCGATCCGGCCCGCCGTGCAGGCGAGCCGCCGCCCCGGCACCGAGAACTTCTATTTCCTCGCCGACTACCACGCGCTGATCAAGTGCGACGAGCCGGCGCGCATCCAGCGCTCCACGCTGGAGATCGCGGCCTGCTGGCTCGCCGCGGGCCTGGATCCGGACCGGGTGTTCTTCTATCGCCAGTCGGACATCCCCGAAGTCACCGAGCTCACGTGGCTGCTCACCTGCGTGACCGGCAAGGGCGTGCTCAATCGCGCGCACGCGTACAAGGCGCAGGTGGACAAGAACACCGCGGCGGGCGTGGACGTCGACACCGACGTGACGATGGGCCTGTTCATGTACCCGGTGCTGATGGCCGCGGACATCCTGCTTTACAAGGCGCACAAGGTGCCGGTGGGCCGCGACCAGATCCAGCACCTGGAGATGGCGCGCGACATGGCGCAGAGCTTCAACCACCTCTATGGCGAGCACCTGGTGCTGCCCGAGGCGGAGGTCGACGAATCGGTGGCGCTGCTGCCGGGCCTCGACGGCCGCAAGATGAGCAAGAGCTACGACAACGTGATCGGCCTGTTCGCGCCGCGCGAGCAGGTGCGCAAGTCCATCTTCTCCATCGTCACCGACTCGCGCGCGCCCGGTGAACCGAAGGACACCGAAGGCTCGTCGCTGTTCCAGATCTACCAGGCCTTCGCCACGCCGGGGGAGACGCGCAAGTTGCGCGAAGCGTATGCGGCGGGCATCTCGTGGGCCGACGCGAAGCAGATGCTGTTCGAGCGCATCGACGCGGAGATCGGCCCGATGCGCGCGCGCTACGAGCACCTGGTGGGCCACCCGGACGAACTCGAACGGATCCTGCAGGCGGGCGCCGCCAAGGCACGCGAGCGCGCCCGGCCCCTGCTGCGCGAGCTGCGCGAGGCCGTGGGCCTGCGCAACCTCGCAAGCGCCGCGGCCGGCGCGAAGAAGGACAAGGCGAAGCAGGCGCTGCCCAGCTTCAAGCAGTACCGGGAGAGCGACGGCCTGTTCTATTTCAAGTTCGTGGATGCGCAGGGCAGGCTGCTGCTGCAAAGCACGGGCTTCGCCTCGCCCAAGGAAGCCGGCCAGTGCATCGCCGCGCTCAAGGCGGCCGGGGCCGTCGCGGCCGGCACGCCGGCCCAGCCGGCGCCGGGGGTGAGCGAGGAGCAAGTGGCCGCTGCGCTCCGGGAGCTCACCGAAACCTGAAACCAAGGAATTAGCACGGATGGTTTCACGGCGAAAACGCTATCCTTTGGCATCGATTCGCGGAAAAAACATTTGTCTAAAACCATGACCCTGTACGTCATCGACGACCATCCGCTCATGCGGGAAGCCGTCGTGATGCTGCTGCGCCGGATGCGTCCGGGCGCGGAAGTCGTCGAGCTCGACCGCCTCGGCGGCGTGGAGACGGCCGTGCGTCAGCACGGCGCGCCCGACCTCATCACGCTGGACCTGAAGCTGCCCGACACCACGGGCACCTCCGGCGTCCACGAACTGAAGAAGCGCTTTCCGGAGACGCCGCTCGCCGTGCTGTCCGCGTCCCCCGCGGGCGACGCGGAAGAGGCGTGCATCGAGGCAGGCGCCGACATCTACATCGAGAAGTCCTCCGGCGGCCAGGAGATCGGCAACGCGCTGCGCGCGCTGCTGTCCGCCGACGGCCAGTTCGAGGAGCTCGCGCCCACGGACAACAAGCTGTCCAAGCGCCAGAAGCAGCTGATCGTGATGCTCGATCGCGGCCTGTCCAACCGCGAGATCGCCGACGAACTCGGGATCAGCGAGCACACCGTGAAGGTGCACCTCTGGCGGCTGTTCCGCCGCCTGGGAGTGAAGAGCCGCACGCAGACGATCCACTTCGCGCGGACGCACGGACTGCTGGCGTCGTGAGGTTCCGGCGGTGGGGTTCGGGCTTCGCCCTCACCACCACCCTACGAAGCAGCCGGGACCTGTAGGGTGGCGGTGAGGCGCAGCCGAACCCCACCCCCCTTCACCCCTCCCCCCGTCCCGGCAGCATCTGCGCCAGCGAGCTGACCGCCCGCTCCCCCGCCGCCCGCGGGTCCGTGGGCAGCAGCAGCAGCCGGAACACGCTGCCCCGTCCCAGGCGCGACTGCAGCGTGAGCGGGTGCCCCAGGATGTGCGTGAGGCGGCTCACGATGTACAGCCCCAGGCCGAAGCCGTCCTCCGTGCCCGCGTGCGTGGGCACCTTGTAGAACTCGCGGAAGATCTCGCGCTGGTGCACCGGGGCGATCCCCACGCCGGTGTCCCAGATCTCCACGCGCAGCCCGCGGCTGGTGGAGCGCGCGGCCACCAGGACGCCGCCCTTGCGCGTGTACTTCACCGCGTTGGAGATCAGGTTGCCCAGGATCCGTTGCAGCAGGATCGGGTCGGACACGACCGACCCGGCGCGTGCCCGCATCCGGAACTGCAGGCCCCGTGCCTCGCACAAGGGCCGGTACTGCAGTTCCAGGTCCCGCAGCAGCTTGGCGATGTCCACCGGCTCGATCTTCAGGCGGATCTTGCCGGAGTCCAGCCGCGCCAGGTCGAACAGCGCGTCGAACAGCTGGTTCACCGCCTTGGTCGATTCGACGATCTTGGGCGCCAGTTCGTGCACCAGTTCCGGCTCCGTCCCGAGCCAGTCCGCGTACAGGCCCAGGGCGTGCACCGGCTGCCGGATGTCGTGGGCGGCGCTGGCGAGGAAACGGTTCTTGATCTCCACCGCGTCCAGGGCGGCCTGGGTCTGGCGGGTCAGGGACTCGATCAGTTGCGCGTTGCGGAACTGCAGCTCGAAGTTGCGCCTGTGCGTCTCGTGCAGCTGGCGCGCCGCGTGCCGCAGCACCTGCCAGAACAGCAGCAGCAGGGCCACCAGCCACCAGTGGTAGGTCGGCCCCTGGAGGTGCAGTTCGCCGGCCATGCGCCAGGCGACCACGACCAGCGCCGTGCCGGCCATCGTGTCCAGGAAGGTCTGCACGGTGGGCAGCTGGCTGGACAGGCTGTTGGCGGCGAACATGGCCAGTCCCGCGAGCGCCAGCCAGCAGATGAACTGGTCGGTCAGCGACGAGCGGTCGAAATAGAGCAGCGTCGTCAGGCCCCAGAACAAGGCGGGCGCGGGCCACAGCAGCCGGTAGCGGCGGAAGAAGGCAAGGTGTTCGTCCGTCCCTTGTTGCAGGACGTCACGTTCGTAGCGACCCAGGATCCACCAGCGCCAGGCCCAGAGCGCGACCCCCAGCGCCGTCCAAGCCGCCAGGGGGACGGGGGCGACGTCACCCCAGAGGACGCCCACGATCATCGCCGTGAGCAGCAGGGAGAGCCATTGCGCGGGGCGCTGGGTCCGCATGAGGCTGCGAACCAGCTCTCCCTCCACCCAGTGGGCCTCCGAGGACTGCGTCGGGGCCGGTGGGGTCTCCGATTTCATTCCGAAAGTCTAGGCGATTCGCCGATGGCGCCTTCGTGCGGTTCCCGAATGCGCGCAGGAGCACACCGACATAGCTAGAGGCATCGTCCTACAAGACAGGCCGGGCAAAGCGAACAGACTCTGCCGTTGCGCTGTCCTGACGCCGACGAGCCGGCATCGCACTTCCCCCTGGACACACCCGGGCGCCTGCCCCGGTTGTTCGCAGACCAACCTAGACGAGGACCCCATGGATTCCCAAACCGCCCACGACACCGACAACGTCAAGCCCGCCCCGAAGAAGTCCCTGCGCGGTTTCGCTGCAATGGACCCGCAGCGCCAGCGTGAAATCGCCAGCCTGGGTGGCCGCGCAGCCCACCAGAGCGGTCATGCCCACGAGTTCACCAGCGAGGAAGCCCGTGCCGCCGGCAAGAAGCGCCATGCGCGCGCTGCCGTCGCCGCCGAATCGCCGCGCGCCTGACTCCTTCCCGCGATCCTGATAGCCACACGCCGGCCGGGCCTTCCGCCCCGCCGGCGTTTCCACCTCTTCGCGCCGCCGCTCCCCACCCACGCGTGACGGTCCACGCGCGCCTTCGCCGCCGCTCTCCGCCTGACGGCGGACATCCCGCAGCCTTTCCCGACTGACGCCTCCGCGCGCGACAAAAGTTCGTCGCCTACAGGCCCGACGGCGTGCGTCCGACAGGGGCGCTCCTTGCACATCCGCAGACTTGGCGGAAACAGTTGCGCGCAGGATGGCAGACACGCAAGGCATGGCCCCGACCTCGACCCGTTCCCTGTGGAAGGGCGCGATCACGTTCGGGCTGGTGCACATTCCCATCGGCCTCTATTCGGCCACCGAGGAGAGCGACGTCGACTTCGACTGGCTCGACAAGCGCACGCTCGACCCGGTGGGCTACAAGCGCGTCAACAAGCGCACCGGCCGGGAGATCGCGTCCGAGAACATCGTGAAGGGCGTGGCGCACGGCAAGGGCAACTACGTCGTGCTCTCGCCGCAGGACATCGAGCAGGCCTACCCGCGGACCACGCAGACGATCGAGATCGAGTCGTTCGTGGACGTCGGCGAGATCCCCTTCCTCTATCTCGAGAAGCCGTACTACACGGCGCCCGCCGCCCAGGGCGAGAAGGTCTACAAGCTGCTGCGCGAGGTGCTGCGGGAGACCGGCAAGGCGGGCCTCGCGCGCGTGGTGATCCACAGCAAGCAGCACCTCGGATTGCTGGTGCCCTGCGGGCCGGCGCTGGTGCTGAACCTCCTGCGCTGGGGCGGCGAGATCCGCTCCCCGCAGGACCTGCCGCTGCCCGCCGCGGGCAAGACCGGCCTGAAGGAGGCCGAACTCAAGATGGCCCGGCACCTGGTGGAGGAGATGAGCGGCCACTGGAACGCGAAGGCGTTCCGCGACGAGTTCCACGACGCGATCATGAAGCTCGTGGAAGCCAAGGCGAAGGCGGGCGAGACCGCCGCCGTGGAGCCGCTGGAGGAAGCGCCGGCCGCCCAGGGCGCCGAGGTCATCGACCTCACCGAGCTGCTGCGGCGCAGCCTCAAGGGCGGCGCCAAGGCCGCGCCTGCCGCCGCGAAGCCGCGCAAGGCAGCCACGCCCCGGCGCGCCGGCGCGAAGACGACGCGGGCGCGCCGCGCCGCCTGAGAGCCCGCATGGACCCGACGACCTACCTGGCCGGCTGGCTGCTCCTCGCCCTGGGAGGCGTCGCCGCCCTCAGCTGGTGGCTCGCGCGCCGCCGGCACCGGCACGACCTGCGCCGGGCGCACGCGGAGGCCATGCTGCGCGCCCTGCAACGCTATTCCGAGTGGGTCAGCGCGCAGCGCCTGGCCGCGGCATTCCAGGGCGAGGGACCGGAAGCCGCCGCGGCGCCGGACGCCGCCTGCACGATCCGGCTCGCCTGCCTCCCGGAACTGGCCGGCGACATGGCGGAACTGCTGGCGGTGCACAACCGCCTGCTCCACTTCCTCTGCACGCAGCAGCAGCTGTGGCTGCATCGGTCCCTTGCCCACGGCGCTCCGGCGCGACACCACCTATGCATGAACTTCCCGACCGCGAAACGGAGGACGCCATGAACAAGCCGCTCGCCGCCCTGGGGGCGGCCGCCGCCGGCGCCCTCGCCATGTACTACCTCGACCTGGACCTGGGCGCGCGCCGCCGGGCCCTGCTGGCGGAGCTGCTGCGGGGCGGCCTGCCCGGCGAGCAGCGCGTGTCCGCGCGGGCGCGGCTCGCCCGCCGCACGCTGCGCGCCGTGCCCACGGATCCGCGCAGTGATGCCGAATTGCGGGACCGCGTCCAGGCCGCGCTCGATCGCATGGTGAGCCACCCGCGTGCGCTGGAAGTGCGCGTGGACCGCGGGGTCGTGCGCCTGGCCGGGCATGTGCTCGCACAGGAGCGCGAAGGCGTCCTGGCGCACCTGGGACGCATGCCCGGCGTGCGCAAGGTCGTGGACGCGATGGCGGCCTTCGATCGCCCGCAGGCGCTTGCCGGCAACCCGCGCCCCATTCCCGCCGCGGCCGCGAGCCGCTAGCATCGGGCGGCCTCGTCCCGCCGCCATGAAACGCTCCGTCCGCCTGCTGGCCCTTGCCGCGATCGCCGCCGGCCTCGTGCTCGCCCTGTCCTGGTACCTGCATTCCTGGGGCGGCATCGCGCTCGTGGCGGTGGCGGCGGTGGCCCTCGCGTGGTACCGCACCCAGGTCGCGCGCGGCGAGGCGGCCGAACGCTTCTTCGGCGATGCCGGCGAGGACACGCGCCTCACCGGCTTCCAGGGCGGATCGCCCAGCGAGATGCCGGCGGACGAGCCAGGCCGGCCGCCGCGGCACTGACGAGCCGGGGTGTCCCGCAGGGGTTGCGTCGCGGCTCCGACGCCCGGCGGCGGACGCGGCCGACAAGGCGGCCGAGCTGGCACCCGTAAGTTGATGTCATCCCATCCCCAGGAGGTGACTCCATGACCAGGCAACCCCTACGTTCCACCGTCGCCGCGGTGATGCTGCTGGCGCCGCTGGCCGCCACCTTCGTGGCGCAGCCCGCCCAGGCGCAGGCACGCGCGGCCGCCACCCGGCCGGCCGTCACGAACATGTCGATCAATTCCGATGCGGGGCTGTCCGCGGGCGCGACGCTGCGCGTGCAGGTGTACGGCACGCCCAACGCCCGCAGCGCCAGCGTGAAGCTCGGCGACGGCGGCGTGGTCGTCCCGCTGCGCCAGACCTCGCCCGGCAACTACGTCGGCACCCACGTGATCCGGCGCAGCGACCGCATCGACCCGATGCAGCTCATGACAGCGCGCGTGACCTACGGGTCGAACACCTATTCGCGCCAGTTCAACTTCCCGCCCGGGTTCCAGGCGCTGGCCATGGGCAATGCGCCGCAGGCGAACGCCATCGAACGCTTCACGATGCAGCCCATGGGCCGGCCGGAGCCGGGCCGCGAGCTGCGCTTCCGCCTGACCGGCGCGCCCGGTGGCGACGCCTGGCTGGACATTCCCGGCGTGATCAACGGCGTGGACCTCGCCGAGACCCGTCCCGGCGTCTACGAAGGCAGCTACACCATCCGCCGCCGCGACGACCCCGATGCCTTTCGCAGCGCCGTGGCGACGCTGCGCCAGGGCAGCCAGCGCGCGACGGCGCGCCTGGACCTGGGCGGCGGCCGCGACGACCAGCGGGCCGGCCGCGACGAGCACGCGCCCGTCATCTCCGACATGCTGCCGGCCAACGGCGACCGGGTCGGCGCGCGCGGGCGCACGCACATCGCCGCGCGCCTGGACGACCAGGGCAGCGGCATCGACCGCGACTCCGTGCGCCTGCGCCTGAACGGCCGGGACGTGACCAGTGACGTGCGCGTGTCCGGCGACGCGGTGGACTATCGCGCCGACCTCGACCCCGGCCGCTACACCGCGGAAGTGACGGTGCGCGACCACGCGGGCAATGCGTCCACGAAGGCCTGGACCTTCGACGTGGTGCCGGGCGACCGGGTCGGCGCCGCGGAGCCTTTCCCGCTGGAGATCACGAACCAGCGCAACAACGCCGTCGTGGACGGTCGCGGCGACCTGGCCATCGAGGGCCGCACGGCGCCGTTCGCCAACGTGCGCGTGCAGGTGGAATCCGTGGCCAACGTCGGTGGCCTGCTGGGCGTGACCCAGCCGGTGGCCGACCAGACCGTCCAGGCGGACCGCGGCGGCCGCTTCTCCGTGCAGGTTCCGCCCCGCGGCCTGCCGATCCCCGGCACCCGCTACGACGTCCGTGTGACTGCCAGCAACGGCGGCCAGACGGCGGAGGAGCGGCTCACTCTCGTCCAGCGCCAAGGCTGACCGGCTGTGCCGGCAAGGCCCCGCCCCGGCGGGGCCTTTTTGCGTACGGGCCGGATTGCCAACTTCGTCACACGGCTGCCGTACGGACGGGACGAACGGCAGGAACGGGGCGAGCGAGCGGCCTTGCCCCCGTCCCTCCCCCGTCTGATACTTCTTGAAACAAAACGAGGGGTCGCCGGCGACAGTCGGCGAAGGAGCCGAGGGACTTTTGGGGACGTTGGGTTTCAGGCAATCAGGAATCGGCCGCTGAGCCGGCCAGGGTGTCGTTGGGGAAGGCCTCGAAGTGCAAGCGAGGCCATTTGAGGGGAAAGCCCCGCGTTCGCGCGGGGCTCTTTTTTTTGGGGACTCTCCTCCTTACAGGAAATGCCACTTGTGACTTTTGCCGCAACGGCGAAATAATTGTCGCAAGGAGGAGAGCCATCCATGCGCCTGTCCGCATGCGGTTGCCGCCCGGTGCACTACCGGCGCGGCCATCGTCCCTGGTGGTTGAAGCTCGTTTCGGAGAGACGCCTCTACCACTGCTACGCCTGCGACGCCTTCCTGTTCATCTCGCCGGAACAGGTCAAGCGCGCGCGGCACGACGCCTTGGCGCAGCCGGTCGGCATGACCGTCGCGCTGAAGCGGATCTGAAACCCGCAGCCACAAAAAGAAACCCGCCTGGCGGCGGGTTCGGTGTTGGCGGAGCAGGAGGGATTCGAACCCTCGATACGGTAAAACCGTATACCGGATTTCGAGTCCGGCGCATTCGACCACTCTGCCACCGCTCCTGATTCGGTTCGCGTGGTGCGAAGCCCGCTAGTGTAACCCAGCTCAGGGCGCGAGACGCTCGAGCCCGCCGAGGTAGGGACGCAGCGCCTTGGGGACCGTCACGCTGCCGTCGGCGTTCTGGCAGTTCTCGAGCACCGCGACCAGCGTGCGGCCCACGGCGAGGCCCGAGCCGTTGAGCGTGTGCACCAGCTCGTTCTTGCCCTGCGCGTTCTTGAAGCGCGCCTGCAGGCGGCGCGCCTGGAAGGCTTCCATGTTCGACACCGAGCTGATCTCGCGGTACGTGTCCTGCGCGGGCAGCCACACCTCCAGGTCGTAGGTCTTGGCGGAGCCGAAGCCCATGTCGCCGGTACACAGGAGCACGACGCGGTACGGCAGCTCCAGCTTCTGCAGGATCGCCTCGGCGTGGCGCGTCATCTGCTCCAGCGCCTCGTAGCTCTTCTCCGGGTGCACGATCTGCACCATCTCGACCTTCTCGAACTGGTGCTGGCGGATCATGCCGCGCGTGTCGCGCCCGGCGCTGCCTGCCTCCGAGCGGAAGCAGGCCGTGTGGCCCGTCAGGCGGATCGGCAGCTGCGCCTCCGGCACGACCTCGTCGCGCACGAAGTTGGTCAGCGTCACCTCGCTGGTGGGGATCAGGTACAGCGCCTGCTGCTCCTCCGACGCCAGGCCTTCCTGGCCGCCCTTGCGCACCGCGAACAGGTCGCCCTCGAACTTGGGCAGCTGGCCCGTGCCGCGCAGCGTGGCCTCGTTGACGATCACCGGCGTGTTGGCCTCGGTGTACCCGTGCTCCAGCGTCTGCACGTCCAGCATGAACTGGGACAGCGCGCGATGCAGCCGGGCGACCTGCCCCTTCATCACGGTGAAGCGGGCGCCACTGAGCTTGATGCCCGTCTCGAAGTCCAGGCCCAGCGGCGTGCCGACGTCCACGTGGTCCTTCACCGGGAAGTCGAAGCTGCGCGGCGTTCCCCACTTGCGCACTTCCACGTTGGCGGTTTCGTCCGCGCCCACGGGCACGCTTTCGTGCGGCAGGTTGGGGACGGCCAGCAGCAGCGCCTGCATCTCGGGCTGGATCTGCTCCAGGCGGGCAGCGGACTGGTCCAGTTCGGCCTTGGCCTGGGCCACCTCGGCCATCACGGCGTCGGCGCTCTCGCCCCTGGCCTTGAGCTGGCCGATCTGCTTGGACAGCTGGTTGCGCTTCGCCTGCAACTCTTCGGTCCGCGTCTGGATGGTCTTGCGCTCCGCCTCCAGCCGCTGGAAGGCCGCGACGTCGAGGTAAGGCTGCGGCGACTTGCGCGCTTCCAGGCGGGCGATCACCGTGGTCAGGTCTTTGCGGAGGAGGTTGACGTCGAGCATCGCGCGATTTTATTCGCGGCCGCGCCTGCCGACTGGGCGCCGCGCATACCATGGGCCCCTCACTTCCGGGAGACCTCCGATGGCCATGCAGATCGATTGCTACCTCTCCTTCGCCGGCAACTGCGAGGAAGCGCTGAACTTCTACGCCCAGTGCCTGGGCGGCAAGGTGACGGCGCTGATGCGCTACGAAGGCTCGCCCATGGACAACAAGGACCTGCCGGCAGCCTGGAAGCAGAAGGTGATGCACGCCAGCATGACCGCCGACGGCGCGCAGATCATGGGCTCCGACATGCCGCCCGGCATGCCCCTGGCCGGCTACAGCGGCATCACCGTGTCGGTCTGGATCAAGGAGGGCGCGGACCGCGGCCGCAAGGTGTTCGATGCGCTGGCGCAAGGTGGCCAGGTGACGATGCCCTTCGCCCCGCCGTTCTGGGGCGGCCACTTCGGCATGCTGAAGGACAAGTTCGGCGTGCCGTGGATGGTCAGCACGGAGTGATCAGGCGAGCGTCGCCGGATCGAGGTTCGCCCCGCACAGCACCAGCGCCACGATCTCGTCGCTCTGGGGCACGTAGGCGCCCGATTGCAGCGCCGCCAGGCCCAGGGCCGCTGCGGGCTCCACGGCCAGCTTGAATTCCTTCCACAGCACGAGCTGGGCGGCGCGGATGGCTGCATCCGGCAGCAGCAGCGCCTCGCGCACGTGGCGCTGCGCGATGTCCCAGGCAATGGCACCGATGCGGCGTGCGCCCAGGGAATCGGCGGCGATGCCGGACACCGCGACGTCCACGGGCGTGCCGGCCTCGCGCGCGCGGAACAGCGTGGGGGCGAGCTCCGGCTCCAGCGCGACAACGCGGCTGCGGTCCTCGAACCAGGCCGCGACGCCGGCGATGAGGCCGCCGCCGCCCACGCTCACCAGGACGCTGTCCGGGGGCTCGCCGCCTTGTTCCTCGAGCTCGCGCGCGAGGGTGCCCGCGCCCGCGACCACTTCAGGCTGGTCGTACGCGTGCGTGAGCAGCGCGCCCGACACGCGTTGCCGCTCCAGGCAGGCCGCGAGCGCGTCGGCGTAGACATCGCCCGTGACGACCACCTGCGCGCCCAGCTCGCGCAGCTTGGCCTGCTTGGCCGGACTGCTGACGGTGGGGACGAACACCTCGCAGGCCACGCCCAGCGCCCGCGCTGCCGCCGCCGTGGCGATGCCCGCGTTGCCGCCCGAGGCGACGATCACGCCGCTGGCGGGAATCGGGTTGGCGAGCAGGCGGTTGTACATGCCGCGCGCCTTGAAGCTGCCGCCAGCCTGCAGGTGTTCCAGCTTGAGCCACACTTCCGCGCAGGCGACACCGAGCGCGGCGCCGGGCAGCTTCCACAGCGGCGTGCGGCGCACGAAACCGCGGCCGTCGGTGGCGAAGCGCTCGGCGGCCGCTTCGATGTCGCCGCGGTTCACAGCTTCAGGCCCTTGGGCAGGGGAAACTTCACCGTCTCGACGATGCCGTCCATCTTGCGCACCGACACGGCGCCCAGCGCCTTGATGCGCGCCACCACTTCCTGCACCAGCACCTCGGGCGCCGACGCGCCGGCCGTGAGGCCCACGCGCGCCTTGCCTTCCAGCCACTCGGGCTTGAGCTCCTCGGGGCTGTCGACCATGTAGCTCGCCACGCCCAGCTTGCGCGCGAGCTCGGCGAGCCGGTTGCTGTTGGAGCTGGTGGGGCTGCCGACGACGATCACCACGTCGACCTCGCGCGCGAGCAGCTTCACCGCGTCCTGGCGGTTCTGCGTCGCGTAGCAGATGTCCTGCTGCTTCGGCTGGCGGATCTTCGGAAAGCGCGCCTTCACCGCGCGCGTGATCTCGGCGGCGTCGTCCACCGAGAGCGTCGTCTGCGTGACCACGGCGAGCCGCTCCGTCTGCCCCGGCTGCACCGCGGCGACGTCGGCCACGTCCTCCACCAGGTGGATGCCGCCATTCAACTGCCCCATGGTGCCTTCGACCTCGGGATGGCCCTTGTGGCCGATCATGATGAACTCGTAGCCGTCCTTCGCGAGCTTGGCCACCTCCATGTGCACCTTGCTCACGAGCGGGCAGGTGGCGTCGAACACGTGGAAGCCGCGCTCGGCCGCCTCGGCCTGCACCGCCTTGCTCACGCCGTGCGCGGAGAACACCAGCGTGGCGCCGGGCGGCACGTCGGCCAGGTCCTCGATGAAGATCGCGCCCTTGGCCTTGAGGTCGTTCACGACGAAGGTGTTGTGCACGATCTCGTGGCGCACGTAGACCGGCGCGCCGAACTTCCCGAGCGCGCGCTCGACGATGTCGATGGCGCGGTCCACGCCGGCGCAGAAGCCGCGGGGTTCCGCGAGCAGGATGTCTTCGGGTCCTTGGGCCATCAGAGCACTCCGATCAGGTGCACCTCGAAGGTCACCGGCTGGCCCGCGAGCGGGTGGTTGAAGTCGAACAGCACGGCGTCGGGCTGGCCGTCGCCGTCCTTGTCCTCGCCGAGCTGGCGCACGGCGCCGGCGTACTGGCCGAGGCCGTCCGGGGTGGGGAACTGCACCACGTCACCGAGGTGGTAGCTCTCGTGCGGGTCCCCCATTTGTGCGAGGAGCTTGCGCGCGACCCATTGCACCATCTCCGGGTTGCGCTCGCCGAAGGCTTCGCCCGCGGGGATCTCGAACACCGCCCGCGTGCCCTCCTCCAGGCCCAGCAGGCGCTGCTCCACCGCCGGGGAGAGTTCGCCGGCGCCCAGCGTGAGCGTGGCGGGCTTCTCGGAGAAGGTGTTGATGATGTCCCCTGCCGGCCCGGCCAGGCGGTAGTGCAGCGTGAGGAAGGAGCCGGGATGCACCCGGACGGCGGCAGTGGAGGCCATGGAAGTCCCGATAAACTGGCCTCCATTCTAGGAAGTCGGGGCGGAGGACATTTCGATGGCGCTCAAAGACCTCCCCGTGGACGCCCGGCCGCGCGAAAAGCTCCTGGCCCGCGGCCCCGGCGCCCTGAGCGACACCGAGCTGCTGGCGCTGCTGCTGCGCACCGGCACGCAGCGCCAGGGCGTGTTCCAGATGGCCGAGGAGGTGCTGGGCCGCTTCAGCGGCCTCGCCGGGCTGCTGCACGCGAGCGGCGAGGAACTGCGCGGGGTTCACGGCCTGGGCGGAACGGCCAAGCGCTCCGAACTGATGGCCGTGCTGGAGCTGGCGCGCCGCGCCGTCGCCGAGCAGCTGAAGGCGCGCGAGGTGTTCGGTTCGCCCGATGCCGTGAAAAATTACCTGCAGCTCCACCTGGCGCGCCGGCCGCACGAAGTCTTCGCGGCCCTGTTCCTCGATGCCCAGAACCGCCTCGTCGCCATGGAAGAACTCTTCCGCGGCACGCTGACTCAGACCAGCGTGTACCCGCGCGAAGTGGTCCTGAAGGCGCTGCACCACCACGCGGCCGCCGTGGTGCTGGCCCACAATCACCCGAGCGGCACGGTGCAGCCCTCGCGCGCCGACGAAGCGCTCACGCAGACGCTGAAGGCGGCGCTGGCGCTGGTGGACGTGCGGGTGCTCGATCACGTGATCGTCGCGCCCGGGCAGGCGCTGTCGATGGCGGAGAAAGGACTGGTGTGAAGGCGAAGTCGTTGCAGGAGATGGAGGCGATCCGCAGGCACCTGGCGGAGCAGGAGCGCCTGGCGCGCGAAGATGCCGCCCGTGCCGCCGAGGCGCGCAAGAAGGCCGACGCGGAAAAGAACCTGTTCCAGCGCGCCGCGGGCAAGGTGGAACCGCTGCGCGCGCACGGGCGCGTGCACCATGCGCCCGACCCGGTGGCGCCCATCCCGGCGCAGCGCCAGCTCGATGACCAGCGCGTGCTGAAGGAAGCGATCAGCGATGAATTCGACGCCTCCACGCTGCTGGAGACCGACGAAGCCCTGAGCTTCCGCCGGCCCGGCGTGGGCATCGACGTCGCCCGCAGGCTGCGCCGCGGCCACTGGAGCATCCAGGCCGAGATCGACCTGCACGGGCTGCGCACCGACGACGCGCGCGAGGCGCTGGCCACCTTCGTGCGCGAAGCCGCCCGCCAGGGCCTGCGCTGCCTGCGCGTGGTGCACGGCAAGGGCCTGGGCTCGCCGGGCAAGACGCCGGTGCTCAAGGGCAAGGTGCACGGGTGGCTGGTGCAGAAGAACGAGGTGCTGGCGTTCGTGCAGGCGCGCGGCGACGAGGGAGGGGCGGGAGCGGTGGTCGTCCTGTTGAAGCCGGGGACTTGAATGGCGGCTCCTCGGTGGGGTTCGGCCTTCGGCGCTCACCACCACCCTACAGCGCACGCCGCGTGGCACCTCGTAGGGTGGCGGTGAGCGCAGCGAACCCCACCGCCGCGCGCCCGCAATCACATCGGCGTGTTGCGCATCCAGTCGGCCGTCTGGAAGAACGAATCGCGCAAGCGCGCCCTCAGCTCCTCCGGCACGCCCACGTCCCCCATCGCTTCGTCCATGCACGCAAGCCACTGGTCGCGTTCGATGATGCCGATCTTGAACGGCATGTGGCGCATCCGCAGGCGGGGGTGGCCGAAGCGGTCGGTGTAGTGCTGGGGGCCGCCCAGCCAGCCGCACAGGAACCAGAACAGGTTCTGCCGCGCGCGCTCCAGCTCCGTGCCGTGCGCCGCCCGCAGTTCCTTGTATCCTGGTTCCAGGTCCATCAGGTCGTAGAAGCGCTCCACGAGCGCATGGACCTTCTCCTCGCCGCCGATCCACTCGAACGGGGTGGCGTGGGCGGGCTTCTCTGAGTCTTGCATCCCCCCGATTGTCCCCGGGCCGCTATTCGGCCGCCTTGCGCAGGGTTTCGACGACCGGCCGGTTCAGGACCTCGCGCAATCCCCACCACCCGGCCGCGAGGGCCAGCACCGCGCCCGCCGCAGCGCCCGCGAGCGGCACCAGGGGCGAGGCCGTCCACGTGAAGTCGAACACGTACTTCGCCAGCGCCCAGCCCACGATGGCAGCGACGATGCTGGCGAGGAAGCCCGCGAGCAGGCCCACGCCCACCAGCTCCGCGCGCTGCACCTGCCGCAACAGGCTGCCCCGCGCGCCCACCGCGCGCATGATGGCGTACTCGCGCGCGCGCTCCTCGCGCGTGGCCGTGACGGCCGCGAACAGCACCAGCAGGCCCGCCGCGAGCGTGAAGCCGAACAGGAACTCCACCGCGCGGATCACCTTGTCCAGGACCGCCTGCACCTGGTTGATCGTCGCCGTCATGTCCACGTTGGTCACGTTGGGGAAGGCGCGCACCAGCGCGTTGTCGAAGCCGCGCTGCGCGGGCGCGCGGAACGCGCCCATGAAGGTCACCGGCATGTGGGGCAGCGCACTCACCGGATAGATGACGAAGAAGTTGGCGCGCATGGAGCCCCAGTCCACCTTGCGCAGCGAAGTGATCTTCGCCTCGGTCGTGTCGCCTGCGACGTCGAAGCGCAGCGTGTCGCCCAGCTTGAGCCCCAGGGTGGTGGCGATGCCCTCTTCCACGCTGACGGCGCCCTTCTCTTCCGGCACCCAGCGGCCGGCGACGATCGTGTTGTGCTCCGGCTGCTGCGCGGAGTACGAGAGGTTGAACTCGCGGTCGACGAGGCGCTGCGCGCGTTCCTCGGCGAAGTCGTCCGGCGTGACGGCGCGGCCGTTCACGGCCACCAGGCGGCCGCGGAACATCGGGTACCAGTCCATGCGCTGCACGCCGGCGGCGCGCAGCTGCCGCAGGAAGGCATCGCCCTGGTCCGGCAGCACGTTGATCACGAAGCGGTTCGGCGCATCGGGCGGCGTGGCCCGGCGCCAGCTCGCGATCAGGTCCGTGCGCAGCAGCACCAGCAGCACGAGAGCCAGCAGGCCCACGGCCAACGCGCTGGACTGCACCACCGTGTAGGCCGGCCGCGCGCTGATCTGCCGCGTGGCCAGCACCAGCCAGCGCGGCGCGGTCGCCTCGTTGACCACGCGCCGCAGCAGCTTGACCGCGACCCAGCTGAGGCCCGCGAACACCAGCACGGCGCCGGCGAACCCGCCCACGGCGATGCCCCCGAGCTTCAGGTCGCTGCTGGCAGCCAGCAGCAGCGCGGCGAAGCCCGCGACGCCGATGCCCAGCACCAGCAGCGAGGCCGGCTTCAGGCCGCCCACGTCGCGCCGGATCACGCGCAGCGGCGGCACCTGCGCGAGCTGCAGCACCGGCGGCAGGCCGAAGGCGAACAGCAGCGTGAGGCCCATGCCCATGCCGAAGGCGACCGGCCACGCGCCGGGCGCCGGCAGCCTCGCCTCCAGCAGGTTGCCCAGCATCGCGATGAACACGAAATGCACGGCATACCCGAGGACCACGCCCAGCACGCTGGCCACGACGCCGATCACCGCGAACTCGAAGGCATAGCTCAGGGCGATGGTGCGCTGGCTCTGGCCCAGCACGCGCAGCATGGCGCAGTCGTCCAGGTGGCGGCTCGCGAAGCCGCGCGCGGCCAAGGCCACGGCCACGGCACTGAGGAGCGCCGCCAGCAGCGCCACCAGGTTGAGGAACTTGCCGGCGCGGTCCAGCGTCTGCCGCATCTCGGGCCGGCCGCTTTCCATGGACTCCACGCGCACGCCGCGCACCTCGGGCCGGCGGGCCTGGGCCTGCGCCCAGTCCGTGAACTCCGCGACCTTCGCGTCCTCGCCCGCCACCGCGAAGCGATAGCCCACGCGGCTCGCCGGCTGCACGAGGCGCGTCGCCGGGAGGTCGTCGGCGTGGATCATCACGCGCGGCGAGAAACCGAGGAAGCCGGTGCCGCGGTCCGGCTCCAGCGTGAGGACGCGCCCGATGCGCAGCTGCGCGTCGCCGAGCAGCAGGGGGTCACCCATGCGCAGGCCCAGCGACTCCAGGACGGCGGCTTCGACCCAGGCCTCGCCGCGTTGCGGCACTTCGCGCGTCCTGTGCCCCGGCGCATCGGGCTCGCGCGCCACTTCCAGGCTGCCGCGCAGCGGATAGCCGTCCTGCACCGCCTTCAAGGCGACGAGCCGGCTGTTGCCCCCGCGGGCATCGTCGGCGCGCGCCATGGAGGGGAACACCATCGTGGTCACGCCGCGCAGGCCCAGCGCCTTCGCACGCTGCACGAAGGCCGCGGGCGTGGGCTGGTCGCTCACGATCACGGCATCGCCTCCGAGCAGCGCGCGCGCGTCGCGCTGCAGGCCGGACTGCAGGCGGTCGGCAAAGAAACCCACGGCGGTGAGCGCGGCCACGGCCAGCGTCACCGCGACGGCCAGCAGGCGCAGCTCGCCGGCGCGCAGGTCGCGCCGCAGCGTGCGCCAGCCCAGCGAGAAAGCGGACAGGAGGGTCATGCGGAAGAAGGGTTCAGGCGGGGGCCGGCCGCAGGCGGGCGCCGGCCAGTTCGGGCTGCAGCAGCAGGCGCCGCGGCGCGGTGTAGCAGATGAAATGGCGGTTGGTCGCGCGGCCGACGGTACACAGGCCGATGCGCTCGGCGATCTCGTACCCCATCTGCGTCGTGCCGCTGCGCGACACCACGATGGCCACGCCCATCTGGGCCGACTTGATCACCATCTCGCTGGTGAGCCGCCCCGTCGTGTAGAAGACCAGCGGCTCCGTCGCGGTGGCCGCCGGCAGCGCGTCCTGCTGCAGCCACATCCAGCCGGCGATGGTGTCGATGGCGTTGTGCCGGCCCACGTCCTCCACGAACAGCAGCATGCGCTCGCCGTGGAACAGCGCGCAGCCGTGCACGGAGCCGGCGGACTTGTACGTGCTCTCCTGCTGCCGGATCGCGGCCAGGAGGCCATACAGCTGGGCCTGGGTGATGCGCGCTTCGGGCAGCGGCACGTTGTCCACTTCCTCCATCAGGTGCCCGAAGACGCTGCCCTGGCCGCAGCCCGTGGTGACCACGCGGTGCGCGGTGCGCTCCTCGATGTTCTCGATGCCGTGGCGGGTCTTCACGGCGGCGGAGGCGACGTCCCAGTCCACCGTGACCGATTCGACAGCCTCGAGGCTTTCCACCAGCCGCTGGTTGCGCAGGTAGCCCAGCACCAGCCACTCGGGATGCGCGCCCAGGGTCATCAGCGTGACCAGCTCGCGCTTGTCGACGTAGACGGTGAGGTCGCGTTCGGCCGGGATGGAGATCGTCTCCCGGTCGCCGAACTCGTTGACGACGTCGACGCTGCGGGTGAGCGGGGCGCGGGCGTCGGTCAGGATGGGACGGATCATGGGCCTAGGCTACCGCAAAGTCCCTCATCCCCGCGGCGGCGGGGATCCAGGGCGTGAAAAAGCGCGCCGGCGGCGCGCTTCTTCCTGGAAGCTCTGGGTCCCCGCCTGCGCGGGGACGACGAGGCGGCTATTTCTTCGCAGGCGCAGCCGCGCCGGTCTTGCCCGAAGTCATCGTGCCCGACTCCGCGCGCACGCTCGGCGGGCTGGAGGCGTTCGCGGCCGGCGAGTGGGCGCCGGAGGCTTCCAGCGGCTTCTGGTCGGCAGGCGCATAGGCGAACGGGCCGGGATCCGCGCAGGGCGGAATCGACGGTGCCGCAACCACGGCCGGGGCCGGCGTGGCGCCGCCTTGCGAAGCCGTGGCGGGCGTGGACGCGGGCGCCCTGGCGGCCGGGGCACTCGCCGCCGCAGCCTGGGCCCCGGCCGGCTTCGCCTGCGCCGGATGGCCCGACTTGTACTTCGCCGCCACGGCGTCTTGCGCCTTGCACAGCTTGTACGCGTCGACCTTGCCTTGCCAAGCGGTCTTGGCGGCAGCTTCGGCGGCCTTGGCCTTGGCGGCGTCGTCGGGCGGCGGCAGCTTCGCCATCGCCATTCCGGAAACGGCCAGCGCGGCCGCGGTGAGCATCCAGCGGTTCATGTTCTCGTGTCTCCTCAGGCAGGCTTCGCGGACTCGTGGGCGTCGTGCACGACCTCCAGCGGCTTGGTGCGCTGGGCCGGGATCCGGCCGGCCTTGATGTCCTCGTACCAGTAGGCGTGGTGCTCGCGCGCCCAGGCCTCGTCGACCCAGCCGCGGCGCATGGCGGTGTAGGCGCCGCGCATGCCGATGCTGCCGATGTAGATGTGGCCGAAGAAGAGCGCCAGCATCAGCACCGTCGCCACGGCGTGCACCATGTGGGCGACGTGCATGTCCGCACGGGTGTAGGCCAGGTTCGGGATCAGCTTGTCCATCACGAGGCCCGAGCCGACGACGACCAGTCCGAGCACGAACACGCCGGCCCAGAACACCACCTTCTCGCCGGCATTGAAGCGGTGCGAGGGCAATTCCTTGCCGCTCAGCATGCCGCCGAAGCGCAGCAGCCAGCGGAAGTCGCCCTTCTGCGGCAGGTTGTCACGCGCGAAGGTGACGATCATGATCACCAGCGACACGGCGAACAGCGGCCCCGCGAAGTTGTGCAGGTTCTTCAGGATGTAGGTCAGGTAGCCGAACAGGGTCTGGCCGATGACGGGCAGCAGGAAGAACTTGCCGAAGGCCATGATGATCCCGGACACGCCCAGGATCACGAACGCGATCGCATTGCACCAGTGCGCGGCGCGCTCGAAGGGCGTGAAGCGCTCGATGGCACGCGGCTCCGTGCCCATCTCGTGGTGGCCGAGCGGCCCCTTGGCGAAGTAGAAGATCGCCAGCGCCACCAGCACGATCAGCAGCAGCGAGCCGCCGTAGGGGATGATCCAGCGGTTGCGCACTTCACGCCAGGCCTCGCCGGCGGTGACGTAGCGCGTGCCGGGATAGGCCACGGGCGCCTGGATCAGGATGCCGGCCTCGGGTGCTTCGGACTTGGGCAGGCTGCTGTAGCCCTCCATGCCGCCCTGCACGCCACGCCACATGGGCGCGTTGTTGCCCGGCTGCACGCGGTTGCGCTGGCCGTTGTTCTGTTCCATGTAGCCCTGCTCGCTGGAAGCGTCGCGCTTCACCTCGGGCTTCACGTCGAAGATGTTCTGGCCCTGGATGCCGCCGGGTGCGGCCTGGCCGGGCGCGAGGTCCTCGGGCGCGAACTTCTGCGCGGGCGTGGTGGCCGCGGAGCCGCCGCCCGCCGGCGCCGCCGTCTGCGCCTGGGCCAGCGCGCCGCTCGTGAATGCGGCCGTCAGGACGGCCGCGGCGACGATCTCAAGGAACCTTGACATAGTCGTTCTGCCCCTGGACGGTTCGGGTCTTGAGCTCCTGCTCCCAGCTGTTGCGGTCGCCCTGCTTCCAGCCCGCCGCCATGAAGGGCGGCTGCTTGCTCGTGCCGCTGAAGGGCGCGGCATCGCTCTTGATGCCGCTGGCGGTCTGCTCGCGCTCGGCGCAGCCGGCCACGACGAAGGACAGCATGGCGGCGATGAGGACGATGGCGGTTCTCACGACTTCTGCCCTCCCGGCTGGCCGGCCTGCTTGGAGCCGTAGGCGGTGCCCCAGCCCCAGACCTCGGCGCCGCGGCCGCGCTTCACCACGCGGTTGCGGAAGATGTCGGCCACCACGTCGCCGTCGCCGGCGAGCAGCGCCTTCGTCGAGCACATCTCGGCGCAGGCGGGCAGCTTGCCTTCGGCGAGGCGGTTGCGGCCGTACTTCTCGAACTCCGCCTGGGAGCCGTTGGCCTCGGGGCCGCCGGCGCAGAAGGTGCACTTGTCCATCTTGCCGCGCACGCCGAAGGTGCCCTGCGCCGGGAACTGCGGGGCGCCGAAGGGGCAGGCGTAGCTGCAGTAGCCGCAGCCGATGCAGGTGTCCTTGTCATGCAGCACGACGCCTTCTTCCGTCCGGTAGAAGGTGTTCGTGGGGCACACCGCCATGCAGGGCGCGTCCGAGCAGTGCATGCAGGCGACCGAGACCGACTTCTCGCCGGGCACGCCGTCGTTGAGCGTCACCACGCGGCGGCGGTTGACGCCCCAGGGAACCTCGTGCTCGTTCTTGCAGGCCGTGACGCAGCCGTTGCATTCGATGCAACGCTCGGAGTCACAGATGAATTTCATTCGGGCCATCGTGGTCTCCTCGTCGTCAGGCGGCGCGCTGCACGTCGCAGATCGTCGTCTTGGTTTCTTGCATCATCGTCACGCTGTCGTAGCCGTAGGTCGTGGCAGTGTTGACCGCCTCGCCGCGCACGATCGGCGCCGCTCCGTTGGGGTAGTACGCCAGCATGTCCTGGCCCTGCCAGCGGCCGGAGAAGTGGAACGGCATCCACACCGTGTCGGGGCCGACGCGGTCGGTGACCAGCGCCTGCACGTTCAGGTTGCCGCCCGTGGGCGTCTTCACCAGCACGCGGTCGCCGTTGCGGATGTTGCGCGCCGCCGCCGTCTGCGGGTTGATCTCGACGAAGGACTCCTGCTGCAGTTCCGCGAGCCATGGGTTGGAGCGGGTCTCCTCGCCGCCGCCTTCGTACTCCGTCAGGCGGCCGGAGCTCAGGATCAGCGGGAACTTCTTCGGCAGGTCGTCCGCGATGTTCTTCTGCTGCAGCGTCTTGTACAGCGTCGGCAGGCGCCAGAAGGCCTTCTTGTCGTCGTGCGTCGGGTACTTGGCCACCAGGTCCGCCCGCGTGCTGTAGATCGGCTCGCGGTGCTGCGGGATCGGGTCCGGGAAGTTCCACACGACCGCGCGCGCCTTGGCGTTGCCGAAGGGATGCACGCCGTGGTTCTTCATCGCCACGCGGATCAGGCCGCCGGAGAGGTCGGTCTTCCAGTTCTTGCCTTCGGCCGCAGCCTTCTCGGTGTCGGTGAGCTCGTCCCACCAGCCCAGCTTCTTGAAGAAGACGTGGTCGATCTCGGGGTAGCCGGTCGTGATGTCGGAGCCCACCGGGAAGGAGCCGTCCTCGGCCAGCAGGTTGACGCCGTCCTTCTCGACGCCGAAGTTGGCGCGGAAGCAGCCGCCGCCCTGCATCACGTGCTTGGACGGGTCATACAGGTTGGGCGAACCGGGGTGCTTGAGCTCCGGCGTGCCGTAGCAGGGCCAGGGCAGGCCGAAGTAGTCGCCGACGATGTCGTAGCCGGTCTCCTTGTCGACCACGCTGCCCTTGGCCTTGAGCGTCTTCACGTCGAAGGCGGCCATGTTGCGCATGTGCGCCTTCAGGCGTTCCGGGCTCTGGCCGGTGTAGCCGATGGACCAGTTGGACTTGTTGATCTCGCGCAGGATGTCCTCGGGCACGGGTTCGTCCATGCCGCGGACCTGCTGCATCTTGTAGTTCTTGACCAGTTCCTTGCCGAAGCCGAGCTTGTCGGCCAGCTGGTACATGATCATGTGGTCGCTGCGGCTTTCCCACAGCGGGTCGATCACCTTCTCGCGCCACTGCAGCGAGCGATTCGACGCCGTGCAGGAGCCGCTGGTCTCGAACTGCGTGGCCGCCGGCAGCAGGTACACCGCGCGGTTGGGGTTGCGGTCGGCCGGGTCTCCGGGCATGGCGGCCATCGCCGCCGTCGCGGACGGATACGGGTCCACCACCACCAGCAGGTCCAGCTTGTCCATCGCGCGCTTCATCTCGAGGCCGCGCGTCTGCGAGTTCGGCGCGTGGCCCCAGTAGAAGACGCCGCGCAGGTTGGAGTCCTGGTCGATCAGCTCGTTGCGCTCCAGCACGCCGTCGATCCAGCGCGACACGGTCATGCCGGGCTTTTCCATCAGCGCCTTGGAGGCGTAGCGGCCCTTGATCCAGTCGTAGTCCAGGCCCCAGACCTTGGCGAAGTGCTTCCACGAGCCCTCGGCCAGGCCGTAGTAGCCGGGCAGCGAGTCGGGGTTGGGGCCGACGTCGGTGGCGCCCTGCACGTTGTCGTGGCCGCGGAAGATGTTCGCGCCGCCGCCGGACACGCCGATGTTGCCCAGGGCCAGCTGCAGGATGCAGGTGGCGCGCACCATCGCGTTGCCGATCGAGTGCTGCGTCTGGCCCATGCACCAGACGATGGTGGAGGGGCGGTTCTTCGCCAGCGTCTCGGCGACCTTGTAGACCTCGGCCTCCGGCACGCCGCAGGCTTCCTGCACCTTGTCCGGCGTCCACTTGGCCATCACGTCCTCGCGGACCTTGTCCATGCCGTAGACACGGTCGTTGATGTACTTCTTGTCCTCCCAGCCGTTCTTGAACACGTGGTACAGCACGCCGAACAGGAAGGGGATGTCGGAGCCGGAGCGGATGCGGATGTACTGGTCCGCCTTGGCGGCCGTGCGCGTGAAGCGGGGGTCCGCGACCATCAGCTTCAGGCCGTTCTCGCGCGCGTGCAGGATGTGCAGCATCGAGACCGGGTGGGCCTCCGCGGCATTGGAGCCGATGTACAACGCAGCCTTCGAGTTCTGCATGTCGTTGTACGAGTTCGTCATCGCGCCGTAGCCCCACGTGTTCGCCACGCCGGCGACGGTGGTGGAGTGGCAGATGCGGGCCTGGTGGTCCGTGTTGTTGCTGCCCCAGAGGCTCACGAACTTGCGCATCAGGTACGCCTGCTCGTTGGAGTGCTTGGAGGAGCCGATCCAGAACACGGAGTCGGGGCCGCTCGCCTTGCGCAGGTCCTGCAGCTTCGCCGCGATCTCGCTGTAAGCCTGGTCCCAGGAGATGCGCTGGTATTTGCCGTCCACCAGCTTCATGGGATAGCGCAGGCGGAACTCGCCGTGGCCGTGCTCGCGCACCGCCGCGCCCTTGGCACAGTGGGCGCCCAGGTTGATCGGGGAGTCGAACACCGGCTCCTGCCGCACCCACACGCCGTTTTCCACCACGGCGTCGATCGCGCAGCCCACCGAGCAGTGGGTGCACACCGTGCGCTTGACCTCGACGCGGCCTTCGCCGATGCCGGGGCCGTTGTCCTTGGCACGCGCCTTCTTCACCAGCGCCAGCTGGGAGGCGGCGATGCCGACGCCCACGCCCAGGCCGGAGCGGCGCAGGAACGCGCGGCGGTCCATGGTGGGAAGCGCCGCGGCGAGGCCTCGCTGCAGGCTGTGGACGAACGGCGAGCGCGCGGAAGCTTCGGGGGAACCCGTCTTCTTGGTGAGCAACATGGGCATCTCCGCGTCAGACCTGCGTGGTCCGGTAATAGCGCTTGACGTGCTCCGACACGCGATAGCCGCCGCCCTTCTCGGGAGCCGGCGGTGCGGTATCGGCGACGGGAACTTCGGGCACGGCGGTCTTGGGAAGCGTGGCGACGGCGGCAGTGGCAGCACCGGCGACGGCAGCGCCCAACATGAAGCCGCGGCGGGAGGGCTTGGGCTGGCTTTCGGACATGAGGGTCTCCTGAAGCTCTTATGAACTACTCTTCATACTGTAGTGGAGGGACAGCACGCACCGCAATCGGACGCAGCCCTCCAGCCTCAGGGTAAACGCGAAGGCGACAGCATGCCGACAGGGTTCGTCTCAGGATGAGACGTTCCGGCTAGGGAAAGCGATGGGGAACGGAGCGGCGGCCGGCGGAATAAACGGCGCCGCCGGATCGTCAGGCCAGCATGTCGAAACCCTGGGCCTCGACGTTCATGAACGAGCGGGTGAAATCCGCCAGGCGCGCATAGAACTTCGCCTTCGGGTGCGCCGCTATTGCATCGCACAACGCCCCCACCCACGGCTGGATGTGCTCGGCGAAGAAATCGCGTTGCCGCGCGAGGTTGGCGACCGCCGCATCGTCGCCGGCGATCAGGTAGCGCATCACCTCGCAGACGTAGGCGATGTGGTCCTCGGTCTCGGACATGGCCTCGTCGCGCGCGAGTCCCAGCGCGGCCAGCGTCTCGCGCAGCCGGGCGAGCGGCTTTTCGTTCAGGAAGCCACTGAGGTAGTGCGAGCCGAACAGGTACACGTCGGGCTTGCCCACGCCGCCGAACAGCGCGTCGTATTCCGCGGCGATGGCGCCGTCCGGCAGGTCCCGGGCCGCGCCCACCACCTGCCGCCAGGGTTCCTCCAGGAAAGCGCCTTGCGCCGGCGCTTCGGTCACGGCCACGCGCAGCGCGGCGACCAGTTCGGGCGCCGGCGGCGCGTACCAGAGCTGCGCCAGCAGCCCGTAGATCTCGGCCCGCGCGGTTTCCTCGTCCAGGGCGCTCGTGGTCGGCAGGGGGAGATTCATACGTCGGAGATGCGCGCCTCGTCCTGCGCGGAATAGATGTCGATGACGCGGCAGTCGCCGCACATCTTCAGGCGTTCCAGCGCGGGGCCCTGGAACATGGCGTGGCCGGCCAGCTTGCCAAGCATGGCCTCGATGCCCTTGAGCGTGCCGAAGGGCTTGCCGCAGCGGATGCAGCCGAAGGGCTGTGCCTCGTTCAGGAGGCGCGGCTGCCTGCGCTCGGGCGCCAGCAGCAGGCGCGGCTGCAGCGTGATGGCCTGCTCCGGGCAGGTCTTCGCGCACAGGCCGCATTGCACGCAGTTCTTCTCCACGAAGAGCAGCTGCGGCGCCGCCTGGTTGTCCTGCAGGGCGCTGGCGGGGCAGGCGCCCACGCACGCCATGCACAGCGTGCACTTGTCCTTGTCGACGGTGACCGATCCGAACGGCGCGCCCGCATCGAGCGCGATCACGTCGGGCTTGCGCGGCGCCTGTTCCACCAGGTGGTCGAGGGCGAGCTCCAGGGTCGTGCGCTTCTCGGCCGACACGGCAAAGCGGGCAGCGGCGGCGGGTGCCGCGCCACGGGCGAGCAGCCGCAGGTCCTGGTCGAGATCGCTCGTGCCGCGGACCCGCAGCAGGCTGAAGTGACGGCCCTCGTAGCCCAACCCGGCCAGGATGGCCTGCGCCACCTGCATCTGCGCCTCGAGCGCGTCGAGGTACTGCGGCGCCTCTTCGCCGGTCGTGAGCAGGGCCACGTGCGCGGCGCCCTGCGCGACGGCGCTGAGCCACAGGTCGATGCCGGTGCTCGCCACGTGCCAGGTCGCCACCGGAATCACGTGAGCGGGCACGCCTTCGGCGACGCCCAGGCGCGCGGCGCGGCCGAGGTCCTCCACCAGCGCCTGGCCGCGCTCCTGGCTGTGGAGCAGCAGCACGGGCGCGCCGCCTCCCGCCGTCGCGTACGCGGCGAGCAGCGTGCGGATCTTGGCGCCCTGGTCGCTCGCGCGCGGATAGGCGTAGGTGAGCGCGCCGGTGGGGCACACCGTCGTGCACGCGCCGCAGCCCACGCACAGGTTGGGATTCACGACGATCTGCTGGCGCGACTTGTCGCTGGCGATCGCCTCCGCGGAGCAGACCTCCACGCACGCGTTGCAGCCGACCTTCTCGTTGCGGCTGTGGGCGCACAGCTTCTGCTTGTAGGCGAAGAAGCGCGGCTTCTCGAATTCGCCCACCAGCTCGCGCAGGCGCAGCACGACCTCCAGCGCCCTGGCGCCGGCCGCCTGCTCCGGCGGCAGGTGGAAGTAGCCCTGCGGCGGCGCATGCTGCAGGAACGCCGGTTCCTTGCGCAGGTCCAGGACCAGGTCGAAGGTGTCGGTGTGCGCGACGGGTTCGCGCGCGAAGTCGATCGCCCCGGCGACGTCGCAGGCCTTGACGCAGGCGCGGTGGTCCTTGCACGCCTGCAGGTCCACCTGGTAGTCCAGGCCGATCGCCTGCTCGGGGCAGGCGGCGACGCAGGCGTTGCAGCGGGTGCACAGGTCGAGGTCGATCGGGTTGTCCTGCGACCAGGCGAGCTGGAACGCGCCGAGCCAACCCTTCAGGCCGTCGATGCGGCCGGCGATGACCGGGAACCTGCGTTCCTGCGCGCCGCTGCCGCCGCGTGACAGGACGGTGACGTCCAGGGTGTCACCGGCCATGAGGGCGAAGCGCTCCGCTTCTTCCAGCGGGCCGATCACGAGCAGCCGGCCGGCGCTCCGGTAGGTGACCGTGGCCACCGGTTCGGGATCGGGCAGCTTCGCCGCCGCGAGCAGCGCGGCGATCTTCGGCATGGCGCTGCGCGCGTCCTTGCTCCAGCCGCCGGTCTCGCGGATGTTGACGAAGCGGATGGGGGACACGGCCCCTTCGGTCTGCTGCCCCAGTTCGCCGAACAGGCGCCTTTCCTGCGTGCACGCCACCACCACGTCGTCGCCGGTCCGCACCGCCTGCTGGAAGGCGGCCGCCTCCCGGCGGCACAGCGTGGAGTGCAGCGTCAGGTCTTCATGCAGCGCGCTCCCCAGGGCCTTCGGGTCCAGGGGCATCGTCTTGTTGCAGTCGCAGATCAGGGTCGGCATGGGCGGGCCCGGCCGCGGATGGCATGGATGCATCCGCCGGCCCAGGCAATTCATTGCATAGGCCAGACTGTGCCACGGCCGGCGCCCCCTCGCCCGCGGTGGAATCCGCCAGCGGGGTCTTTTCCCCGGGCTCGTCGAACAAGCCCAGGAATTTCGCACTCGCCAGCTGCTTCAGCATCGACTCGGGCAGCGGGTCCGGCTTGCCGTAGTCGTCGATGTAGGTGTCGAGGCCGTCCATCGTGTTGAAGTGCGGGTCGCTGAAGAGTTTCTTCAGGGCGGCGTTCTTCACTTCGGGGGCGACGTCGGGCTTCACGAAGCGGGTGAAGTCGGAGTCCTGGGTGAGCGCCTGGGCGTCTTCGAGGGTCGGCGCAGGTTCGCTGGCCGCACCCTCACCCTCACCCTCACCCTCACCCTCACCCTCACCCTCACCCCCACCCTCTCCCGCAAGCGGGAGAGGGAGTTCTCCTGCCTCGCTCCCTCTCCCGCTTGCGGAAGAGGGCTGCGGTGAGGGTAGTGGCTCCGGCGGCAGTTCCTGCCCCTTCCGCACCGCCTCCTTCCGCTGCGACCACCGGCTGAAGAAGCCGTCACTCATGGCCTTCGCCTCCACCGTACTTCTTCCCGGTGGTCACCGACGCCGGCTGCCCGAAGCGGTCTTCCAGCCGCTTGAAGCTTTCCGGCCGCTTGCGCTTCTTCGGCTCGGGCACGTAGTGTTCTTCGGTGAAGGTCCGCATCCACGCGACGACGTGCGGCGGCGCCGGCACCTGTTCCACCGTCTCCTGCGCGTCGAGCCAGCGCGCGGCCTCGTGGTAGCTGAGCGTCGCCATCAGCGGCCGCGGGATGGGTTCGGCGGCGATCGTCGCCTCTTCCTCCATGCGCCACAGCACGAACCAGCAGGGCGCCGGCGAGGCGATGTTCAGGTAGTAGCCTTCGGCTTCGTCGCGGAACAGCTCCACGCGGAAGCCCGGATGCAGCCAGCGCTCGCCCTCCTCGCCCTGCACCAGCAGGCGCGGCGCGCTGCCGAAGGACGGCTCGTGGGGCACGACCTCGGCGAGCTCCCAGCGCCAGGGCTGCCAGCGGCTGGCCGTGCGCACCTTGCGCAGGATGACCGCGACGTCCAGGCCCGGCCGTTCCATGCCGCCCTCAGGTGTTCTTCGACACCGTGATCGTCGGGAACTTCGAGGAGAAGTCCTTGGCCTTGGTGGCGATCTTGATCGCCACCTGGCGCGCGACGCTGCGGTAGATGTTCGCCGGCTCGCCGTCGGGGTCGGCCACGACCGTGGGCTTGCCGCTGTCGGCCTGCTCGCGGATGCGGATGTCGAGCGGCAGCGCGCCGAGGTAGTCGATGCCCTTCTCGTGCGCGTAGCGCTTGCCGCCACCCTCGCCGAAGATGTGTTCGGCGTGGCCGCAGTTGCCGCAGACGTGGACGGCCATGTTCTCCACGATGCCGAGGATGGGCACGCCCACCTTCTCGAACATGGTGACGGCCTTGCGCGCGTCGATCAGCGCGATGTCCTGCGGCGTGGTCACGATCACCGCGCCCGTCATGGGCACGCGCTGCGACAGGGTCAGCTGGATGTCGCCGGTGCCGGGCGGCAGGTCCACCACGAGGTAGTCGAGGTCCTGCCAGTTGGTCTGGCGCAGCAGCTGCTCCAGCGCCTGCGTCGCCATCGGACCGCGCCAGATCATCGCCTCGTCCTGGTTCACCAGGAAGCCGATGGACATCACCTGGATGCCGTGGTTCTCCAGCGGCTCCATGGTCTGGCCGTCCTCGCTCTCGGGACGGCGGGAGATGCCCAGCATCATGGGCTGGCTGGGGCCGTAGATGTCGGCGTCCAGCACGCCCACGCGGGCGCCTTCGGCGGCCAGCGCCAGGGCCAGGTTGGCCGCCGTGGTGCTCTTGCCCACGCCGCCCTTGCCCGAGGCGACGGCGATGATGTTCTTGACGTTGGGCATCAGCTGCAGCCCGCGCTGCACCGAGTGCGCGATCACCTTCGTGGCGATGTTCACCGACACGTTGGCAACGCCCGGCACCGTCTTGGCCGCGGCGACCAGCGCGCGGCGCAACTCCGGCACCTGGCTCTTCGCCGGGTAACCGAGCTCCACCTCGAAGGAGACGTCGCCGCCTTCGACCTGCACGTTCCTCACGGCCTTCGTGGAGACGAAATCCTTGCCCGTGTTCGGGTCCTTGACGCTCGCGAGGGCGGCGAGCAGCTGTTCCTGGGTGGCCATGTGTCTCTTTCCTGCTTCCCGCAGAGTGTACCCACCGCCGATAAAATGCCGGGTTCCCCCCGGAAAGCCCCCATGTCCCAGCGCAAGCTCTTCGTCACCACCGCCCTGCCCTACGCCAACGGCAAGTTCCACATCGGCCACATCATGGAGTACATCCAGGCCGACATCTGGGTGCGGCACCAGCGCATGGGCGGGAACATGGTGCACTTCGTGGGCGCCGACGACGCGCACGGCGCGCCGATCATGATCGCCGCCGAGAAGGCCGGCAAGACGCCGGAGCAGTTCGTCGGCGAGATCGCCGCCGGCCGCAAGGAATACCTCGACGGCTTCCACGTCCGCTTCGACAACTGGCACTCGACCCACAGCCCGGAGAACACCGAGCTGGCGCAGGGCATCTACCAGCGCCTGCAGGCCAACGGCCTCATCACCACGCGCACGATCGAGCAGTTCTACGACCCGGTGAAGGGCATGTTCCTGCCCGACCGCTACATCAAGGGCGAATGCCCGGTGTGCCATGCCAAGGACCAGTACGGCGACTCGTGCGAGGTCTGCAGCAGCGTCTACACGCCGACGCAGCTGATCGAGCCGTACTCGACCCTCACCGGCGCGAAGCCGGAGCTGCGCAGCTCCGAGCACTACTTCTTCCAGCTGTCCAAACCGGAAGTCGTGGACTTCCTCAAGGCGTGGACGCAGGACAAGGATGCGGACGGCACTGGCGTGCCGAGGCTGCAGCCCGAGATGGCGAAGAAGGCCGGCGAATGGTTCGAGGCCGGCTTGGCCGACTGGGACATCAGCCGCGACGCGCCCTACTTCGGCATCGAGATCCCGCGCACCCCCGGCAAGTACTTCTACGTCTGGCTGGACGCGCCGATCGGCTACCTCGCCAGCCTGAAGAACCACTTCGACAAGGGCCAGGCAAAGAAGCACTGGCACGCACCCTCGCGCACCGACGCGAGCTTCGACCAGTTCATCGCCGATCCCTCGGTCGAACAGGTGCATTTCATCGGCAAGGACATCGTGTACTTCCACACCCTGTTCTGGCCGGCGATGCTGAAGTTCAGCGACCGCAAGACGCCCGACCAGGTCAACGTGCACGGCTTCATCACCGTGAGCGGCGAGAAGATGTCCAAGAGCCGCGGCACCGGCATCGACCCGCTGAAATACCTGTCGCTGGGCATGAACCCGGAGTGGCTGCGCTACTACATCGCCGCCAAGCTCAATGGCCGGGTGGAGGACGTCGACTTCAATCCCGACGACTTCGTCGCACGCGTGAACTCCGACCTGGTCGGCAAGTACGTCAATATCGCGAGCCGGGCGGTGAAGTTCATCCCGGGCGGCAAGCTGGTGGCGGCCAACCTGTCGGCCCTGGGCGCGGGCAAGCTGGTGGACTCGGTGCGGCATCTGTACGAGACCCGCGACTACGGCAAGGCCCTGCGCGAGATCATGGCCTTCGCCGACGAGGTCAACCTGCGCTTCGACGGCGCCGCGCCGTGGAAGCTGGTGAAGGAGGGCAAGGGCGAGGAAGCCGCGAAGGTCTGCTCCGAATGCCTGGAAGCCTTCAAGGTGATGACCGCCTGCCTGAAGCCCGTGCTGCCGGAACTGGCCGCGCAGGCCGAAGCCTTCCTGAAGTGCGAACCGCTGGACTGGGGCAACGCGATGAAGCCGCTGGGCGCTGGCCACCAGGTCGGCGAGTACAAGCACCTGATGCAGCGGGTGGACATGAAGCTGCTGGACGCCCTGTTCGAGCCGCCGGCGGAAGCCGGCGCCGGAACGCCTCCACCCCAACCCTCCCCCAACGGGGGAGGGAGCAAGCCGGGCGGCGAAGAAATCGCGCCGACGATCACGATCGACGACTTCGGGAAGATCGACCTGCGCATCGCGAAGATCGTGGAATGCAAGGCCGTCGAGGGCTCGACCAAGCTGCTGCAGCTGACACTGGACGCGGGCGAGGGCCGCATGCGCAACGTGTTCTCCGGCATCGCCTCGGCGTACAAGCCGGAGGACCTCGTGGGCAAGCTCACGGTGCTGGTGGCGAACCTGGCGCCGCGCAAGATGAAGTTCGGCGTCAGCGAAGGCATGGTGCTGGCCGCCAGCCACGCCGACGAGAAGTCCCAGCCCGGGATCTACGTCCTCAACCCGTGGCCCGGCGCGCAGCCGGGGATGCGGGTTCGCTGACGGCGGCCTGCGCCCGTACCCAGCCGGAGAAGAGGTCCGCGGCCGGGTGCGCGCCGAGCGCGCGCCGCCGGCACAGGAAGTAGCCGCGGCCGGTGGAGGCCGTGCCCGGCACGGGCATCGCAAGCCGGCCCGAGGCGAGGTCCGCTTCCACCATGCACTTCTGCACCACGGCGACGCCGCGGCCGGCGCGTGCCGCCTCGATCAGGTTGATCACGAGGTCGAAGCCGCTGCCGCGCCAGTCGTCCGGCAGGTCGAGGTCCGCGGCATGCGCCCACAGCGCCCAGTTCTCCGGGTAGCTGGAGTGGTACAGCAGCGGCTGCGCCAGCAGGTCCTGCGGTCCCTGGATGCGGCGCGCGACGCGCGGAGCGCACACCGCCACGACCTCGCGCCCGACCAGGTACTCCGCCGCCACCTGGCGCGGCCACTGCTGCCGCGGCTTCTGCTTCAGCGCGATCCACAGGTCCACGTCGTCGCGCAGGAAGTCGTCGTCACGCTGGTACGGGCGGAACTCGATGGCTACCTCCGGATGCCGTGCGTGGAAGTCCTCCAGCCGCGGCATCAGCCACAGGTTGCCGAGGCTGGTCACGACCGACAGCCGCAGGCGCATGCGGTCGGAGCGCCGGCGCAGTTGCGCCGCGGCTTCCTCCAGCGCCGCCACGGGCTTCTCGACCCGGCGGCGCAGCTCCTGCCCCGCGGGCGTGAGCTGCACGCCCGCCCCCGAACGGGCGAGGACGTCCACGCCCAGCTCCTGCTCCAGGCGCGCGACGGCACGGCTCACCGCCGCCTGCGTGACGAACAGTTCCTCGGCCGCCTTGCGGAAGCTGCCGCTGCGCGCCACCGCCAGGAAGGCATGCAGCTCCACCAGCGAAGGACTGCGAATCGGCATGCGACCGATTACAGCATGTCATCACCCCGCGAAGAAAAGTCGTTGGACGGGCCTGGCGCGGAACCCTAGCCTTCATGCAGCAACCAACCTCGCATCCCATGCAGACCCGCACCCTCCTGAAAGCCGCCGCCTGCGCGGCCGCCCTCCTCGCCCTGGGCACGGCCTCCGCCGGCCAGCCCTTCCCCAACGCCACCATCAAGCTGGTCGTACCCTTCGCGCCCGGCGGCTCCACCGACATCGCCGCGCGCATGCTCGCGGAGTTCGGCGGCCGCGAGCTGGGCCAGCCCATCGTCGTCGACAACAAGGCCGGCGCAGGGGGCTCCGTGGGCATGGAGTACGTTGCGAAGGCGAAGCCGGACGGCTACACGCTGGGCATGGCTACCGTCAGCACCCACGGCGCCAATCCCGCCGTCTACGGCAGCCGCCTGAAGTACGACCCGGTGAAGGACTTCGCGCCCGTCACCAATGTCGCCACCACGCCCAGCGTGTTCGCGGTGAACCCGAACAAGGTGCCGGCGAAGACCATGCAGGAGTTCCTGGCGGCGGCGAAGGCGAACCCCGGCAAGTACAGCTTCGGCACGCCCGGCACCGGCTCCCTGGGCCACGCCAACATCGAGCACTTCATGGCGCTCGCGCACGTCAAGCTGCTGCACGTGCCGTACAAGGGCGGCGGCCAGGCGATGAACGATGCGCTGGCGGGCCAGGTGGACGCGATCACGGACAACCTGCCCTCGGCGCTGCCGCACATCAAGGCCGGCAAGCTGCGCGCGCTCGCGGTCCTGTCGGAGAAGCGCTCGCCGGCGCTGCCTGACGTGCCGACCTATGGCGAACTGGGCTTCCCGCAGATGGGCGGCGGCGGCTGGTTCGGCGTGGTCGCGCCGGCGGGCACGCCGCCCGAGGTGGTGGCGAAGCTCAACGCGGCCTTCCTGAAGGCGATGAAGAACCCCGAGTTCCAGAAGAAGATGGACGACCTGGGCGCCACGCTGATCCCCGGCACGCCGGCGGAGTTCGGCCAGCAGATCCAGCAGGCGATCGCCCGCTACCACAAGGTGGCGGAGATGGCGAACACCAAGGCGGAGTGAGGACGTGGCCCCGTTCACGCTCCTGCCCCCGGCGGCCGAGGCCGTGCCGCTGGTGTGCGACTCCCCGCACAGCGGCACCTGGTACCCCGAGGACTACCGCTCCATCGTCCCGCGCGCGCAATTGCGCCGGGGCGAGGACACGCACGTCGAGGCCTTGTGGGCGGCCGTGCCCGCCGCCGGCGGCACGCTGCTGCACGCGCACTTCCCGCGCACCTACATCGACCCGAACCGCACCCTCGAGGACCTCGATCCCGAACTGCTGGACGCGCCCTGGCCCGAGCCCCTGGCGCCCGGCGAGAAAAGCCGCCTGGGGTTCGGGCTGGTGTGGCGCAACCTCCAGGCCGGCGTGCCGCTGTACGACCGCAAGCTCACCGTCGCGGAAGTGAAGCACCGCATCGACAGCTGCTACCTGCCGTACCACGCGGCGCTGGCCCAGGCGATCGAGGACACGGTGCAGCGCTTCGGCGCCGTATGGCACCTGAACCTGCACTCGATGCCCAACGACGCCTACGAGCGGCTGCAGATCAGGAGCGCGCATCCCCTGGCGGACTTCGTCCTGGGCGACCGCGACGGCACCACCTGCGAGCCCGCGTTCGTGGACCTGGTCGAGCGCCAGCTGCGCACGCGCGGCTACACGGTGGCCCGCAACGACCCGTACAAGGGCGTGCAGCTGATCGCGCGCATCGGCCAGCCGGCGCGCCGCCGCCACAGCCTGCAGATCGAGATCCGCCGTCCCGTCTACATGGACGAAGCGACGCGCGAGCGCAACGCGGGCTTCGCGCAAGTGCAAAAGGATCTGTCGGCTGTAACGCAGGTGCTGGCCGCCTATGTAAAGCAGCAGGTGCGCTGAAAGGCCTCGACTAAGCTTGCGGGCATGCAGTACCCCGCCCGCACGGCCGTCCTGGCCCTCCTGGCCGCCCTCTGTGGCGGCTGCACCGTCATCACCGTGGCCGGCACCGCTGCTTCCGTCGCCGTCACGGGTGCGTCGCTCGCCGTCGATGCCGCGGTGGGCGCGGCCAAGGTGACCGGCGCGGTCGCCGGCGCCGCGGTCGATGCCGTGCTGCCCTCCGGCGACGCGCAGAAGTAGCCCGCCCCGGGCGCGTACACTGTCGCCCATGGCCCCCGTGGTCGCCGTCCTGCCGCTGTCCCGGCGCCGCCGCTTCATCACGCGGCTGCACCACTGCGGCCCTCCGGAGCCGAACCGGTCTTCCCGATCCGTTCGACTTCCGGAGTAGCACTTGCTTCCTTTCCTCCGCGGCTGGGCCGACGTCGACCGCACGACGCAGTCCAACATCCGCCTCGGCGCCTTCCTCGCTTTCGTCGCCGGCGCCGCCAATGCCGGCGGCTTCCTCGCGGTCGGCCAGTACACCTCGCACATGACCGGGCTGCTGTCCTCCATCGCCGACAACCTGGTGCTGGGCCGGCTCACGCTGGCGATCGCCGCGCTGGGAGCGATCGCCGCCTTCGTCGCGGGGGCGATGACCACCGCCATCCTGGTGAACTGGGGCCTGCGGCGGCGGCTGCACAGCGCCTACGGGCTGCCCCTGTTCCTCGAATCCGTGGCCCTGCTGGTGTTCGGGGTCGCCGGCGCGTCCATCGGCGTGTTCGAGCCGCTGTTCGTCCCGCTCACGGTGGTGCTCCTCTGCTACATCATGGGCCTGCAGAACGCCGTGATCACCAAGATCTCGCGCGCCGAGATCCGCACGACCCACGTGACGGGCCTGGTGACGGACATCGGCATCGAGCTGGGCAAGCTGGTCTACATCAACCCGCGCGAGCCGGGACGCGACCCCGTGCTCGCCAACCGGCGCAAGCTGCGCATCCACGTGCTGCTGGTCGCCTGCTTCTTCGCGGGCGGGCTGGCGGGCGCGCTGGGCTTCAAGTACGTGGGCTTCGTGAGCACCGTGCCGCTGGCCTTCGGGCTGTGGGTGCTGGCGCTGAACCCGTTCCTGCGCGACGTGCGGCAGCTCCTGCTGGCGGCGCCGCCCTAGGAGCCTGGGCGGCGCCGCCGGACGTTGCCCCCTGTCCACATGGGCCTCGCCTGCGGCGCCGACGGATGCAAGAATCAGGACGCGATGCCGCCCGTGCCCTTCGCCCCCTTTCGTCCCCGCCTGCTGGGCGCGCTGCGGGACTACTCCCGGGCGCGCTTCGGCCGCGACCTCGGCGCGGGCCTCACGGTGGGCATCGTCGCCCTGCCGCTCGCCATGGCCTTCGCCATCGCCTCCGGGCTCAAGCCCGAGGCGGGCCTGTGGACGGCCATCATCGCCGGGACGGTCATCTCCCTCCTCGGCGGCTCCAGCGTGCAGATCGGCGGGCCGGCGGGCGCCTTCATCGTCATCGTCTACGGCATCGTCGATCGCTACGGGCTCGCCAACCTGCTGATCGCGACGGCCTGTGCCGGCGTGCTGCTGTTCGCGATGGGCCTGCTGCGGCTCGGCCGCCTGGTGCGCTACGTCCCCGTGTCCATCGTCGTCGGCTTCACCAACGGGATCGCGGTGCTGATCGCCGCGTCGCAGATCAAGGACTGGCTGGGGCTGGACACCGGCAAGATGCCCGCCGACTTCTTCGCGCAGCTGCGCGTGATGGCGAGCCACGTCGACACCTTCAACCCGGCGTCCTTCGCGCTGGGCCTGGCCTGCCTCGCCGGCCTGTTCCTCTGGCCGCGGCTGTGGAAGGCGCGGCTGGCGGAGCGCTTCCCGGTGGCCGTTCCCGGCCTCAAGGAGGCGAGCGAAGTCGGCGCCCGGCTGCCCGGCCCCATCGTGGCGCTGGCCACGCTGACGCTCGCGGCCTGGTACTTCCAGCTGCCGGTGGAAACCATCGGCACCCGCTTCGGCACCATTCCGCGCGGGCTGCCGCCGTTCGCGCTGCCCGAGTTCAGCTGGGAAACCGTCAAGCTGCTGGTCACGCCGACCGTCACCATCGCCCTGCTGGGCGCCATCGAGTCGCTGCTGTGCGCGCGCGTCGCCGACCAGGTCGCGCAACTGCCCCGGCACGACCCCGACCAGGAGCTCATGGCCCAGGGCGTCGCGAACTTCGTCGTGCCCTTCTTCGGCGGCATGCCCGCCACCGGCACCATCGCGCGCACCGTCACCAACATCCGGGCCGGCGCGACCTCGCCCGTCGCGGGCATCGTGCACGCGCTCACGCTGGCCGCGATCGTGCTGCTGGCCGCCCCGCTGGCGCTGCTGGTGCCGCTGTCGGTGCTGGCCGGCATCCTGCTCTTCGTGGCCTGGAACATGGGCGAGTGGCGCGAGTTCGGCCGCCTGGGCCGCTACAGCACGGACTACCGGATCAAGATGCTGGGCACCTTCGCGCTCACGGTGGTCTTCGACCTCACCGTCGCCGTCGAAGTCGGGCTGCTGGCCGCCTGCGTGCTGTTCATCCGCAAGATGGGTTCGCTGTTCAGCGTGGAGAGGATCCCGGCGGACGACGGCAGCCTGCGCTACCGCCTCTACGGCTCGCTGTTCTTCGGCGCGATCGCCGGGATCGACCCTGTCGTCGAGGCGGTGGAGAACGGCCCGACCGGCCCGGCGGTGGTGCTGGATGCCATGCAGATGGTCCACCTCGACACCTCCGGCCTGGACGCCCTGCGCCAGCTGCACAAGGTGGTGCTGCTGCGGGGCGGCACGCTGCGCCTGGAAAACCTGCAGCCGCAGCCCCGCGAAGTCATCGAGCAGGCGGGATTCAGCGGGGAACTGGCGCGGCACGAGGCTTCCGAGGAGGTTCCAGCCTAGCCCGGTAAAATGGCCCGATGGCCTCCATCCTGCAACGCATCTTCCGTCGTCCCGACTACCGCTCCGACGTCACGCAGTTCATCGACCAGATGAAGGCGCAGAAGCCCGACCTCGAGGCGCAGCAGCGTGCCGGCCGGGCCATCTGGTGGGACAAGAACCTGGACCGGCAGGCCCTGGCCGAGTGGAAGGACGCCCGCGTGCCGCAGAAGCCGTACGTGTACGGCGACGATCCGCGCCGCCCGCGCTGAGCCGGCCGCTTCCCTTTCCATGGCCAGCAGCGACACCGTCCTGCCGGAGCTGCCGGAGCCCCCGGCGCCCGAGGAGACCGGCCTGCCCCAGGTGGTGGACCAGGTCGCCATCGCCCGCCTCTACGGCGAGCCGCTGTTCGCGCTGCCGCAGGACCTCTACATCCCGCCGGATGCGCTGGAGATCTTCCTCGAGGCCTTCGAAGGCCCGCTGGACCTGCTGCTGTACCTGATCCGCAAGCAGAACTTCAACATCCTCGACATCCCGATGGCGGGGGTGACCCGCCAGTACCTGCAGTACGTCGACGAGATCCGCGTCCGCAACCTGGAACTGGCAGCGGAGTACCTGCTGATGGCGGCAATGCTGATCGAGATCAAGTCGCGCATGCTGCTGCCGCCCAAGAAGACGGCGGAAGGCGAGGAGCCCGAGGATCCGCGCGCCGAGCTGGTGCGCCGCCTGCTGGAATACGAGCAGATGAAGGCCGCGGCCTTCCGCCTCAACGAGATGCCGCAGGTGGGCCGCGACGTGCTGCGCGCCCAGGTGTTCATCGAGCAGTCGCTGCAGCCGCGCTTTCCCGATGTCGACATCGGCGACCTGCAGGAAGCCTGGCGCGACATCCTGCGCCGGGCGAAGCTGGTGCAGCACCACAAGATCACGCGCGAGGAACTGTCCGTGCGCGAGCACATGTCGATGGTGCTGAAGAAGCTGCAGGGCCGCAAGTTCGTGGAGTTCGAGCAGCTGTTCGACGTCACGCGCGGCGTGCCCGTGCTGATCGTCACCTTCATCGCCACCCTGGAACTGGCCAAGGAGACCCTGATCGAGGTCACCCAGGCCGAAGCCTACGCCCCCATCTACGTGCGCCTGGCCTATCAACCAGCGTAATCCATGCAAGACTTCGACGTCCTCATCGTGGGCAGCGGCCTGGCCGGCCTGTCCGCCGCCCTGCATCTCGCCCCGACGCACCGGGTGGCGATCCTCACCAAGCGCGTGATGAGCGACGGCTCCAGCGGCTGGGCCCAGGGCGGCATCGCCGCCGTGACCGACCCGAGCGACAGCTTCGAGTCGCACGTCAACGACACCTTCATCGCCGGCGCCGGCCTGTCCGATCCCGCGGCGACCCGCTTCGTGGTGGAGCACGCGCCCGAGAGCGTCGCCTGGCTGCGCGCGCTGGGCGTGCCGTTCTCCGAGGAGGACGGGCACCTGCACCTCACGCGCGAAGGCGGCCACAGCGCGCGCCGCATCGTGCACGTGACCGACGCGACGGGCGCCGCGGTGCAGCGCACGCTGATCGAGCGCGTGCAGCGCACGCCCAACATCACGGTGCTGGAACACCACATGCTGGTGGACCTGATCACCTCCGCCAAGCTCGGACAGTCCGGCCCGAACCGCTGCCTCGGCCTGTACGCGCTGGACGAGTCCACCGACCAGGTCGTCACCTTCCGCGCGCCCCACACCATCCTGGCCACGGGCGGCGCGGGCAAGGTCTACCTGTACACGACCAACCCCGACACCGCGACCGGCGACGGCATCGCCTCGGCCTGGCGTGCGGGCTGCCGGGTGACGAACATGGAGTTCATCCAGTTCCACCCGACCTGCCTGTACCACCCGCACGTCAAGAACTTCCTGATCTCGGAAGCCGTGCGCGGCGAAGGCGGCCGCCTGCTGCTGCCGGACGGCACGCGCTTCATGCCCTCGCACGACCCGCGCGCGGAACTCGCGCCGCGCGACGTGGTGGCGCGCGCCATCGACTTCGAGATGAAGAAGCACGGCCTGGACTGCGTGCACCTGGACATCTCGCACCAGCCCGCGGCCTTCATCAAGGAACACTTCCCCAACATCCACGCGCGCTGCCTGGAGCTGGGGATCGACATCACGCGCGAGCCCATCCCGGTGGTGCCCGCGGCGCACTACACCTGCGGCGGCATCCACACGGACCTGTCCGGCCGCACCGACCTCGCCGGCCTGCACGCGATCGGCGAGACCGCGTACACGGGCCTGCACGGCGCCAACCGCCTGGCCAGCAACTCGCTGGTGGAGTGCATGGTGTTCGCGCGCTCGGCGTCGCAGGACATCCTGGAGACGCCGCTGCCGCAACCGTCCGCGCTGCCGGCGTGGGACGACAGCCGCGTCACGGACGCGGACGAACTGGTGGTGGTCTCGCACAACTGGGACGAGCTGCGCCGCTTCATGTGGGACTACGTGGGCATCGTGCGCACCAACAAGCGCCTCGATCGCGCCGCGCACCGTGTCACGCTGCTGCAGCAGGAGATCCAGGAGTTCTACGGCGCCTTCCACGTGACGCGCGACCTGCTGGAGCTGCGCAACCTGGTGACGGTGGCCGACCTGATCGTGAAGTCCGCGCAGTCCCGCCACGAGAGCCGCGGCCTGCACTTCAGCCGCGATTACCCGCAGATGGCGGACGTGGCCCTGCCGACGGTGCTGCAGCCCTAGGGCAGCGACCCGCTTGCGCCGAGCTGGGCGTTGAGCGCGGCACCGATCTTGCCGGCGGCGTGGTCGGAAATGTGGTCGGTGTAGCTGTACAGGGGAGCGACGCGGTCGCTGGACGGACAGCTTCCCTGGTCCAGGTCGCACAACAGCGGCACCGTGTCGAAGATCGCGATGCGCCCCGGCGCCATCCGGCGCACTTCCTCGAGCAGGTCGAGGTAGGGCCGGGACAGCTCGCGGTGCCGCTGCGGGCTCAGCTTGCATCCTGCCGCGACGCTGCGCCCGAACCGGTCCGCCAATGGCTGGAGCGCACGGAAGCGCTCCGGCAGGAGACACTTGCGCACGTCCGGCAGCGTCGGGTTGTCCACGAGAAGCACGACCTTCTTGCCCGCCCGCAACAGCTCGCCGGTGAAGGCGCGCAGCCCCTCCAGCGCTGCATCCCGGTTCGGGCCTTGCGCGAGGTCCTCGATGGAATCCTCGCGGGGCAGCTGGAACAGCGCCCGCGTGGCCGTCGCGACCACCACCGTCTCGATGCGAGGATTGCGCGCCAGGGCGCCGAGCGCGGCGCGGACGGCCGGCTGTGCGTGCCGGTGCTGCGGTCGCTCGGAGAGCGCGGGGACCAGGCCGCCATGCTGCAATGCGCCGCCGACGAACAGCCAGCGGCCGCCCGGGGACGACGTGCGCGCCAGGCCGTTGAAGAGGACTTGCGCCTTGCTGTCCCCCACCAGGGCGAACCGCTCCGGCCCGCGCGCGTCGTGCAGGCAGTAGCGCACCAGGGATCGTGCCGCCGGGTCCACCAGCCCGCACCCCTCCGCCAGGTCGGTATTGCGCTCCAGCAGGACCTCCGGGCGGATGGACGTGGTGGCGACCCAGGCGCGATCGCCGGGCACCGCGCCGCCCGCCACGTCGAAGCGCAAGCCCGCGATCGCAACGGCGGCCATGAGTGCCCCGAGCACCATCGCCTTGCGCGGACCCTGCCCCGGTGCCCGTACCGGAGCTTCGACCAGCTTCCACGTCACCCAGGCCAGGAGGAACGACAGCACGAGGAGTGCCGCCATCGCCGGCACGCCGGGTTCGACCTGGAAGACGATGCGCACGAACGACAGCAAGGGCCAGTGCCAAAGGTAGAGCGGATAGCTCACGAGGCCGATGCCGACCATGCAGCGGTTGGACAGCAGCAACCGATTGAGCGGCGCCTGCGGCCCCGCGGCGATGACGAGGGTGGCTCCGAGGACCGGCAGCGCGGCCCAGGCGCCGGGGAAGCCGGCGGACCCGGGAACCAGGAGAATTCCGGCCGCCAGCAGCGCGAACCCGCCAGCGGACACGGAAGCCGCGCGCCTGGCCAGCGGCGCGAGCAGGGATTCCGCCTCCGCGACCGCCAGCAGCGCACCGGCCAGCAGCTCCCAGAAGCGGAACACGGGCAGATAGAAGACCGTGTGCTGCGCCTGGTCGACCAGCATCACGTTCGCGAGAAAGCTGGCGGCGGCGAGAACGGCGATGGGCCACACCCGGTACCGGCTGGCCACGACGAGGGCGAGGACGAGCGGCCACAGCAGGTAGAACTGCTCCTCCACGCCCAGGCTCCAGAGGTGCGCAAGCGGCTTGGCTTCGATGGCGGCGTCGAAGTAGCCGTTCTCCCGCCAGAGGAGGAGGTTCGCGACGAACCCGGCTCCGGCCAGCACGTGCCGGCCCAGCGCCACCCGCTCGTCCGCATACAGCGCGACCCACCCCGCGACCATCACCGTCACCAGCACGAGCGCCAGCGCGGGAAAGATGCGGCGGATCCGCGCGGCATAGAAGGACAGGATGGAGAAGCTCCCTGCGGCGTGCGCGGCGAGCAGGATCCGCGTGACCAGGTAGCCCGAGATGACGAAGAAGATGTCGACGCCGATGAACCCGGTCGGCAGCCAGTACGGGAAGAAGTGAAAGCCCACCACCGCCAGGATGGCGACCGCGCGCAGTCCGTCAATGTCCGCGCGCCAGTTCGGTCCGCCCCCCGCGTGACCGGCGCTTGCCGTTGTGATCACTTCCTTCTTCTCCCTGCCGGGCAGTGTAGGAGCACGGCCGCGCGCTTTCCGCGGTGTCGTCACTTCCGCACCACATCCCCGCCGTCCGGCCGCGCCGCCGTGCCTTTCGCACGCCCTCCCGCTGGCGCTGGCTGCCGCCGTTGCTATAACGGATCGAAGGGCGGCACCCAGGCGGTGCCGCGAGAGGACCGACGATGCGCCGCATCCTGCTTTCCTTGCTGCTGGCCGCCGCGGCCACCGCGCCGGCCGTGCGCGCCATGGACTTCCATCGCATCGGCGACGTCCTCGTGCTGTCGGGCCCGGTGGACGCCGGCGATCTCGTCCGCCTGCGCGACGAACTGGCCAGCGGCGCCGGCCGCCCGCGGCTGGTGCTGCTGCACGAAAGCCCCGGCGGCGACCTCTGGAACGGCTACCAGGTGGGCAACCGCATCCGCGGCGAAGGCCTGCCCACCGCCGTCTCCGGCAAATGCGAATCGGCCTGCGGCCTCATCTTCCTGAGCGGCTCGGAGCGCTTCTTCAGCGACGGCACGCCCATCGCGCAGACCATGGTGGGCCTGCATGGCGCGCACTCGGTGGACACCATGCAGCCGTTGCCGGAGCTGGGACCGCGCATGGCCTACGTGATCCGCACCATGACGGACCGCAAGTACCCGGCCGACCTGCTGCAGCGCACCGTGTATCCGCACAACGCGGAGGACATGGTCTACGCCTTCCATCCGGGGCGCTATCCCGCGACGGCCAAGGGTCGCGGCGTGGTTGAATGCCTCAAGCAGCCGGACGTGAGCTTCAAGTGCAACATGCTGGATGGCCTCGACGCGCTGGGCATCGGCATCATCACCAGCCCGGACCTGCTGAAGCTGCCGGAGGACGTGAAGGCGCTGCTGGAACAGCTGGACTCGGCCGCCGCCCACGCCAGCAACTGAGGCGGCGGGGAAAAGAACCGGCGGACCGGCGGCCCGGCCGGTCCGCCGGGCGGCACGCTGCAGCCCGGCCCCGGCGGCCCCACAATCGCGCCGGGCCGATCAAGAACGAGGACGGGGATGCGGAAGATGTGGCACTCGGCGCGCGCCATGCAGGCGCTCGCCGCCGGACTGCTGGTCCTGGCACTGGCCGCCATCGTGGCGACCATCGCCGCCAACAACAGGTGGGTGGCGATCCAGGGCCCCGTGGCGCTGCAGGCCGTGGGCAAGGACACGGCGTGGCTGGTCGTGAACGACGACCTGTGGATCCTGGACCGCGCCGGCCACCGCACCGGGCAGCGCAGCGCGCGTGAACTCGGGTTCGGCGAAGCGGTGGGCGTCATCGCGCTGGCCCCCGAGGGCCAGGCGCTGCTCGCCAGCCGGCACGAGCGCGAATGGCGGCTGGTGGACCGGGGCACGCTGAAGCCGGTGCGCACGATCCGGCCGCAGTGGCCGGAGGACATCGCGAAGCTGCCGCTGAACGCGGTGCACCTGGCCGTCTCCCCCGAGGGCGACATCGCCGCTGCGACGGGCGGGGGCCACACGGTGCTGCTGTTCGACCGCGAAGGCCGCCTGCTGGCGCGCACGGGCCCGGACACCTACCTGTTCACCAATGGCCTGTGGTGGTCGCCGGACGGCTGGTGGACCACGGACACCAACCGCTTCGCGCTGCTCCTGCTGGACGCGCGCACGCTGGACGTGAAGAAGACCGTGCACCTGCGGCCCGATCCCTGGAAGACGCCATTCCTCGGCGAGGCCATGGCCTCCGAGGGCGGGCCCGCTCCCGGCGGCACGGCGCGTCCCCTGGCCACCATCTCGCGCCTGGGCGAACTGATGGAACCCGGCCACGCCGTGGACGTGTATCCCGACGGCTCGCAGGTGCTGTTCAACCTCGACACGATCGCGCAGCTGCGCGACCTGGCCTGGTTCGACGGCCACCTGCTCATGGTGGACGGCGACCGCTTCGAAGTCCGCCGCTACGACGCGGACCACGTCGAGGTCCAGCCTTTCGGCGACGCGCAGGTGCGCGCAGACCTGGCGCGCCTGCACGAGGACCGCGCGTTCTGGCGCCGGGTCGCGTCGCGCCAGGTGTTCCTGCTGGCGGCGCTGCTGCTGGCCCTGGGCATTGCCGCCCATGCCCGCCAGCGCCAGCTTGCGGCGCGCCCGGACGCCGCGGACGCGGGGAACGAACCCGCCGTCGAGTGGCTGCGCGCGCCCGCCGAATTCGACCGCGTGCGGCTGGAATCCGAAACCGCGCGCGAGGCCCTCTACCTGCCCGGCCGCGTGCCGCGGTGGCTGCTGGTGAGCAACCGCCGCATCCTGCTGTTCGTGGGCAAGCCCGGCGAGCGGCGGCTTGCGAGCGAGTGGCCGCGCCGCGGCGTGGTCTTCGCCGGCGCGCCCGCGGACATCCCTGCCCAGCGTCCGTTCTGGCTGCAGGTGCTGCGGCCCGCCAACCTCGCGCTGACGTTCACCACCGGCACGACGGTGTACCTGCGTTGCGCCAGCGAAGCGGCAGGCCGCCGCGTGGCGCAGCTCCTGATGTCCTCGCCCGCGCTGCCGGGGGACGAAGGCAGCATCCAGGTGCCGCTCGCGCCGCGCCAGCGCTGGCCCGAGGTGCTCGCGTCGTTCGTGGTGCCGGGCTCCGGGCAATGGCTGCAGGGACGTTTCGCCATCGGCACCGCCCTGTTCACGGCGGCGCTGCTGCTGTGCATCTACGGATGGGCGCCCGTGCTCTGGGCCCTGCACGGGCCGAAGATGGAAGTCTCGCGCCACAGCATCGCCTCGGCGTTCGTGGCGTGGCTGCTGGTGCCCCTGATCGCGAGCAGCGACGCCTGGCGGTTCAGCGCGACGCGACGTTGAGGTCGCGTTGGGGCAATGCTGAACAAGGCCCCGGACCTTTTCGATTTCCGCGAACCGTTCCGTCAGCCCATGGCACAGGATCTCGCGTCGCAATCGCCGATGGGATTGCCGGCAAAGCGTGCCGGACTGGCATCAAGGAAATCGGTGCGGAAGAAACCTGGTTCGGCCACGGAGACGTGGACATCCAACGGCTGAACCAGCAGCCGTTGGATGTGTTCCGTGAAAGCAGCACGGGCTGTCTCCACGTTGCGCACAGTGGCAACGACGTTGTCGCCTGTCGCGAGGGCAGCGCGCGTGATCTCGGCACCTGGTCCGCGAGCTGCGTCATCAGCCAGGTTTAGTTGCTCATTTCGTGAATCCCCTGAGTTGGATCGGCTCAGGCTGCTTTCACGCCATGCGCAAAGACCGCACGTTCATGGGAAAACTCGCGGAAGCCGTAGATGGAGTGATAGCGTCCGATGCCGCTGCCGTTGACGCCACCGAACGGCAGTCTCCCGTCGAAGTAGTGCCCGGCCCAGTTGTTCACGGACACGCCGCCGGAGCTGGTCTGCTGGAGCACGTCCTGGATGAATGCCTCGTCGTTCGAGAAGACGAGGGTGCCGAGCGGCTTGCCGTTCGTGCGGACGATGTCGATGGCGTTCTGAATCGTGTGGTAGGGAATGACCACCACGACCGGCCCGAAGATTTCCTCGTGCATGATCTCCGCACTCGCGGGCACGTCGGTCAGGATTGTGGGCTCCATGGTCAGATCCTCGGCATTCGCGCCGCCGCCGAGGATGACGCGCGCGCCAAGCGACACCGCTTCGTCGACGTAGCGGCGAACACGGTCGAAGTTGGCTTGGTTGACGAAGCGGCCCTGCTTGGCCGCGTCAAACTGGCCGTCCGTATAGACGAAACCCTTGGCCGCATCCACCATCTTCTGCGCGAAAAGATCGGCAGATACCGAAGGCACCAGCACGTAGTCGATGGAGAGGCAGGTCTGCCCGGCATTCATGATCCGGGAGAGCATGATTTCATGGGCCGCCTTGTCGAGATCGGCGTTCCAATCGATGATCGCGGGATTCTTGCCGCCCAGTTCCAGCGTCACCGAGCTCAGGTGCTTCGCGGCAGCGGCCATCACGATCTTGCCGACTTTCGGGCTGCCGGTCAGGAAGATGTGGTCGAATGGTTTTTCGAGCAGGGCAGTGGCGACGTCCACGCCGCCCTCGAACACGGCCACTTCGGATTCATCGAACAGTTCGCGGAGGATGCGGCTGACGATGGCGCTGGTGGCCGGGGTCAATTCGGATGGCTTGACGATGGCGCCGTTGCCCGCCGCGATGGCATGGACGAGCGGCTCGAAGACAAGGTGGAAAGGGAAGTTCCACGGACCGATGATCAGCACGACGCCACGGGCCTCGTAGTGGACATAGGCATGAATGTCGACGTCGGTGCTCTTCGCGGCAATGGGCGTCGGCACCATCCACTGGTCGAGGCGCTCGATGACCTCGTTCGCGGTGTCGATCACGTTCTGCACGTCGAAAGGCATCGTCGTCTTCGGGCGTGCCATGTCTTGATACAGGGCTTCGGAGATTTCTTCCCCTGCCCGTGTCAAGCGATCACGAAGGCGAATGAGTTTCGCCTTCCGGGTTGCCGCGTCGCTCTGCTTGAGCTTCCAGGCATTGGTTTTTTGCAGTTCAAAAATGCGCGTGATGTCTGCGTCGTTTGACATGGATGATTTCTCCTGTTGGATTGCTCTGGATAACGTGGGACATCCACGCTCCAAGGGCAAATTTCAGGATGAAATTCTGGCGTCGCCGCGCATACCCGAATAGGTTCATTCCTATCCGATCATTGCCCTTTCCTATTTTCAAACTTCCTTCCCTCCTGATTTGACGGCAAATGGTTGCCTGTTTATTAAATGGCGCCACTGATATGAAAAAAGAAACTCTCTCGACACAATGGCAGATGGCAACGCTGTTGAAGCAGCTCGCACCGCGCGAGGGCTACACCCAGTCGCTGCTGGACGGGGTGCGGTTCATGCGCGCTGACCGAAATCTCGACCGCACACCCGTGCTCTACGAACCCAGCATCGTGATCGTGTGCCAAGGGCACAAGCGGGGCTACCTGGCCGATCGGATTTACCACTACGACGCCCAGCACTACCTGGTGCTGTCAGTGCCGCTGCCGTTTTCAACGGAAACCGAGGCCAGGCCCGAGGAACCCTTGCTGGCGGTTTCGGTTCGACTGGACATGACGGCGGTGGCCGATCTGGTCATGGAGTTGGATCATCAGGACACGAATACCGCGACTGCCCCCGAGGGGATCGTCTCCACGCCGCTGGATGCGCTATTGGCCGAGACGACGTTGCGACTATTGCGCGCCTTGTCTTCACCCGTCGAGGCCAAGGTGCTAGGGCCCGGCATTGTGCGGGAACTGTGTTTCCGCGTGCTGGTCGGTGAACGAGGCGGCGCGATCCGCGCGGCGCTGGCCAATCATGGCAACTTCGGCCGGATCTCGCGCGCACTGCGCCGCATTCACAATGACTACGCCCAGCCGCTGGACGTCGCGCTGCTCGCCAGCGACGCGAGCCTGAGCGTGCCGACCTTCCATGCGCATTTCAAGGCTTTCGCCAAAACGTCGCCCATCCAATACATCAAGTCCGTGAGGCTGCATCAGGCCAGATTGCTGATGATTCGCGACGATCTCACGGCCGCGGCGGCCGCAGCGCGTGTTGGCTACGAAAGCCCTTCCCAGTTCAACAGAGAATTCAAGCGGCTATTCGGCCGCAGTCCCGGAGAAGAGGCGAAAGAAATGAGAGCCGCTTTCTCGCTCTCGCCGCCCACGCGACTGGAAGGGATCGCAGCCACGCATTAGGGGATGCTGAAAAAGTCGTTGACCCCGGCATGAAGCAACAGGCTCGACAGCACAGCGCCGAGGCGCGGTTTGTCGGCATTGACCTGGGCCGCAAGCGTGTGCCGGACGCCACCACGCTGTTGAAGTTTCGTCGCCACCAAGCGAGCCAATCGCTCGCCGCGCGGCCCGGAACGGGTCGCCGTACGAAGCAATGTGCCTTGAACTCGCCTTGGCGCGCCAAAACGCACCTCCATCCACGCCTCGCGAACGAGGCGACGACCGGATGGAAAAGTCCGGGGCCTTGTTCAGCATTGCCTTGCGGTGGCGGTGGGCCGCAGGCGAATCCCGCCGGCGCGCTCACTGCGCGTCAGGCGGCCCCGATGTTCGGCACCAGCGCCCCCGCCGGCTGCCCCGACTTCAGTGCCGCTGTAAACGCCAGCATCCGGTCGATCGGCACGCGCGCGCGCTGGCCGAGGGCCGGGTCCACGAACACTTCGTTGGCCCCCGTCTCCAGCACGTGCGCCAGGCCCGCGAGCCCGTTCATGGCCATCCAGGGGCAGTGCGCGCAGCTCTTGCAGGTCGCGCTGTTGCCCGCCGTCGGCGCCTCGATGAACACCTTGTCCGGGTTCAACGTGCGCAGCTTGTGCATCATGCCGTTGTCGGTGGCCACGATGAACTCGCGCGCATCCATCTCGCTGGCCGCCTTCAGGATGCCGGAGGTGGAGCCCACCGCGTCGGCCAGCGCGATGACGTCCGCCGGCGACTCGGGATGCACCAGCACCTTGGCCTTCGGGTACTGCTTCATCAGGTCCTGCAGCTCGAAGGCCTTGAACTCGTCGTGCACGATGCACGCGCCGTTCCAGAACACCATGTCAGCGCCGGTCTCGCGCTGGATGTAGGAACCGAGGTGCTTGTCGGGCGCCCACAGCACCTTGTGGCCCTTGTCCTTCAGCGCGCGCACGATGTCCAGGGCGCAGCTGGAGGTGACCAGCCAGTCCGAGCGCGCCTTCACCGCGGCACTGGTGTTCGCGTACACGACCACCGTGCGGTCCGGATGCTGGTTGCAGAACGCGTCGAATTCGTCGGCGGGGCAGCCCAGGTCCAGCGAGCAGGTCGCGTCCAGGTCGGGCATCAGCACGCGCTTTTCCGGCGACAGGATCTTCGCCGTCTCGCCCATGAACTTGACGCCGGAGACCACCAGCGTCCGCGCCGGGTGGTCGCGGCCGAAGCGCGCCATCTCCAGCGAATCGCTGACGATGCCGCCGGTCTCCTCGGCCAGGTCCTGCAGGTCCGGGTGCACGTAGTAGTGCGACACCATGACCGCGTTGCGTTCCTTGAGGAGCTTCTTGATGCGCTCCTTCAGCGCCGCGCGCTCGGTCGCCGACGGCTCCGGCGGCACGCGCGCCCACGCGTGCTTCGTGTCGCACGCGTTGCCCGGCAGCGGATGCTCGTATTCGACGTCCTTGATGGGGATGACGGCGCTCATCAGAGTTCCTTCAGGCGCATGGAGAAGTCGGTCGCCTTCACGTCCTTGGTCAGCGTTCCCACGGAGATGCGGTCGACGCCGGTTTCCGCCAGCGGCCGCAGCGTCTCCAGCGTGACGCCGCCGGAAATCTCCAGGATGGCGCGACCGGCATTGATGCGCACCGCCTCGCGCAAGCTCGGCAGGTCCATGTTGTCCAGGAGGATCATCTTCGCGCCCGCACCCAGTGCCTCTTCGAGCTGGGCGAGCGTTTCCACTTCGATCTCGACGAACGTGGCTTCCGCGGCGACCTTTTTGGCCGCGCGCAGCACTGGCGTCACGCCGCCGGCAGCGGCGATATGGTTCTCCTTGATCAGCACCGCGTCGTAGAGGCCGATGCGGTGGTTCGCGCCGCCGCCCGTGCGCACGGCGTACTTCTGCGCCAGGCGCAGGCCCGGCAGCGTCTTGCGCGTGTCGACGATCTGCGCCCGGGTGCCGCGCACCACGTCCACGTACGTCGCGGTCTTCGTGGCGACGGCGCTGAGCAGCTGCAGGAAGTTGAGCATGGTGCGCTCGGCGCTGAGCAGGCCGCGGGCGCTGCCCTCGGCCTCCAGCACCACCTGGTCGGCGGCGCAGCGACCGCCCTCGGGGACCAGCCAGTGGATGCGGGCGGAGGGATCCACCTGGCGCAGCGCCGCCTCGACCCACGGAGCACCGCAGATCACGGCGCTTTCGCGCGCCAGCACGCGTGCCTGGGCGCGCCGGGACGGGTCCACCAGGCCGGCGGTCAGGTCACCGCCGCCGACGTCCTCGGCGAGCGCCCGGGCCGCGTCCTCGCGGGCCAGCTGCGCAACGGAGGACGGGGAAAAATCGAACACGGATTGCATGGAGGGAGCATACCCGGCCGGCCAGGAACCCCGCTGGCGCCCCGGCGATGGCCACAGTACAGTCCCCGCCTCAGGAGAAATGCCATGACCGCCGACCAGCTCCAGGCCCTGCTGCAACCGCTCTTCCCCGGGCTCATGGGCGTACGGATCGAGGAGGCGACGCCGGAACGCGTGGTCGCCACGCTGCGCGTGCGGCCGGAGCTCTGCACCACCGGCGGCATCCTGCACGGCGGCGCCCACATGGCCTTCGCCGACACGCTCGGCGCGGTGGGCACCTTCCTCAACCTGCCGCAGGGCAAGCGCACGACCACCACGGACTCCAGCACCAAGTTCATCGGCGGCGCCCGGGTCGACACCACGGTGACCGGGGAAAGCGTGCCGCTGCATCGCGGCCGCACGACGATGGTCTGGCAGACCTCCATCCGCAACGCCGAGGGCAGGCTGTGCTCGGTGGTCACGCAGACCCAGCTGGTGCTGGATTGACCCACCCTACAAGGGGTGGCGCGCCCCTCCGACGCACGCGGGGCCGCGGCGCTGGACAATAGGGGCATGGAAACGAGCTATGCGACGACCGCGCCTTCGCGCGAGGAAGTGGATGCGCTCGCGGGCGCCACGGTGCTGGAGTTCGGCACGGGCTGGTGCGGCTGGTGCCGCGCGGCCCAGCCCCTGATCGCCGGCGCCTTCGCCGCGCACCCGGACGTGCGGCACGTCAAGGTGGAAGACGGCCCGGGCCGGCCGCTGGGGCGCAGCTTCCGCGTCAAGCTGTGGCCGACGCTGGTCTTCCTGAAGGACGGCCAGGAGGTTGCGAGGGTGACGCGGCCGGGGAGCGAAGAGGAGATCCGGGCCGCGTTCGCGCAGCTGGGGTGAGGTTGTGTCGGGTGCGGTGGGGTTCGGGCTTCGCCGCTCACCCCACCCTACAACACCGGAACCGCGCGCGAACCGTTCCCGTAGGGTGGGGTGAGCGCGCACAGCGCCGAACCCCACCGACCAGCGTTCAATTCGCCGCGAAGCAGTAAAGCAGCCCCGCCCCGCCGGTCGCCTTCAGCGCCTCCATCCCGCACCCGCGCGTGGCATGCGATGAATTCCATGACCGCGACGGCGCGTCGTCGCGCAGCCCCTGGCGGTCGATGTGGCCCACGATCGCGGAGCCGGTGCCGCCGCTGGTCCAGTTGCTGCAGGTCGTGTCCTCGGTACCGCCCACGGTGGCGCGTCCTTCGGGCGTGGATCCCGTGAGGACGTCGTGCATGTTCACCGGGTCGCCGCGGCCCATCACCACCTGGCCGCGCTCGGTCAGCGCGGTTTCCTTGGTCAGCTGGTTGGTCCCGTGCAGTTCCTCGACGCTGCCCGCGACCTGCGCGCCCTTGACGTTGGTCCAGGGCCCCCTGCCGATGCGGTCGCGCGCATTCACCGGGCTGGCGCCCGTGGTGCTCAGGTAGGCCCGCCAGGTCTTGCCGCCATAGCCGGCGGCGGTGGCGAGCGCCTGGCAATGCGCGTCGGCACCCGCGAGGCCGCCGAGGTTGGCGCCGCTGCCCGGGTTGGTGCTGGTGACGAAGAAGCTGGGGCCTCGCCCCATGGAGGACAGGGTGCCGCAGGCCGTCACGGCGAGGGCGGCAAGGGCGAGAACGGCAAGCGTGCGCTGCATGGCGGCTCCTGGGGTTCGAGAGGCGCCCAGTCTCGCCCCGCCGCCCCCGTCCGCCAGCGGGGAAGCTCCCTATGCAACCGGCGGAATATTTTCGGCGATGGGGTCCCGGCCCATGAGCGTGGCGACGGCCTGCGCCGGCGCCAGGCGCCCATCGAGCAGGTCCACCACCGCTTGCGCGATCGGCATCTCCACGCCCAGGCGCTGCGCGCGCGCGACCACGGTGCGGGCGCTGTACACGCCCTCGGCAACATGCCCGAGCGATTCCACGGCCCGCTGCAGCGTGCGACCTTCGGCGAGCAGGAGGCCCACGCGGCGGTTGCGGCTCAGGTCGCCCGTGGCCGTGAGCACCAGGTCGCCGAGGCCAGAGAGCCCCATGAAGGTGTCGGCCCGCGCGCCCAGGGCCATGCCCAGGCGCGTCATCTCCGCGAGGCCGCGCGTCACGAGCGCCGCCCGCGCGTTGAGGCCCAGCGCCAGCCCGTCGCACAGGCCGGTGGCGATGGCGAGCACGTTCTTGACCGCGCCGCCGACTTCCACGCCAGGCATGTCGTCGTTCGCGTACACGCGCATGGTGGGTCCGTGGAAGGCCGCGACCAGCGCATCGCGCACCGCCGCCGCGTCGCTCGCGGCGACCAGGGCCGTGGGCTGCCCGCGGGCGACCTCCTGCGCGAAGCTGGGGCCGCTCAGGACGCCGGCGGCCAGCTGCGGCGCCACCTCGGCGCGGATCTCGTGCCCGAGCAGCCCCCAGGGATGCGTCTGCGGCGCCTCGAAGCCCTTGCACAGCCAGGCGACCGGCCGCGTGCAATCCCGCAGTTGCAGGAGCACGTCGCGCAGGCCCGCCATCGGCGTGGCGACGATCACGAGGTCATGGCGCGACGCCAGCGCGGGGATGTCCCCGGCGCCGGGATCGGCCACCGTCACGCCCTCGGGCAGCTGGAAGCCGGGAAGATAGGAAAGGTTTTCGCGCCGCTGGGCGAGCGCGGCGGCCTGGGCCGCGGCACGGGGGCGCAGCGTGACGCGGTGGCGCTGTCCCGCGCCGATGGCCAGTGCCGTGCCCCAGGCACCGGCACCGAGCACCAGGATCTCCATCGGCGCGCGCTTCGGCTTACGCCGAGGTGATGATGCGCGAGCCGCCGGCGCCGGCCGCCTGGGCCTGGTCCGCCTGCTGCTGCTCGTACATGGACTGGAAGTTGATCTCGGCCAGCTGCACCGGCGGGAAGCCGGCGCGGGTGATCAGGTCGGCCACGTTGGCGCGGAGGTAGGGATACACGATCTGCGGGCAGGCAATGCCCATGATCGGCTGCATCTGGTCGGCCGGGATGTTGCGGATCTCGAAGATGCCGGCCTGCTTCACCTCCGCCAGGAACACCGTGCGGTCCTTGATCTTGGTGGTGACCGTGGCGGCCACGGACACTTCGAACATGCCTTCGGCGGCCTGCTGTGCCTCGACGCCCAGCTGGATGTCCACGGTGGGCTGCTCCTGTTCCAGCAGGATGGCCGGGGAATTCGGCTGCTCCAGCGAGGCCTCCTTCATGTAGACGCGCTGGATCTGGAAGACGGGGGAGGTGTTGTCGGACATGGCCGCGATGCCTTTCGATGCGAATGAAAAAGCCCGCCGGGACGCTCCGGCGGGCGCAGTGCGTGTCAGCCCGCGATTATCGCAGGCGCCGGGGAGGGCCCGGCCGGGGCCGGCTCCCGGCGGGGCCTCAGGCAGCCTGGCCGTTGAGCAGCGGCACGAGGCCGCCGCGGCCGTCGAGGGCCACCAGGTCGTCGCAACCGCCCACGTGGGTGTCGCCGATGAAGATCTGCGGCACGGTGCGGCGGCCGGTGATCTCCATCATCTTCGCGCGCTCCTCCGGCTCCATGTCGATGCGGATCTCCTCGATCTGCGCGACGCCCTTGGACTTGAGGATCTGCTTGGCGCGGATGCAGTAGGGGCAAACGGCCGTGGTGTACATCTTGACAGGCTGCATGGGTGGATGGTGCGCGAGGCTCAGTTCTTCTCGACCGGGAGATTAGCCTCTTTCCACGCCCGCAATCCGCCCCCCAGGACGACAGCCTTGTCGTACCCCAGGGCTTTCGCCTGGTTCAGGCACCGCTGGGCCCGGGCGCCGGTGGCGCAGACCAGGATCAGCGGCACGGTCTTGTTCTTCACCACCTCGGGCAGGCGCTGCTGCAGCTCGCCGACCGGGACGTTGCGGGCGCCCGTGATGTGGCCGGCGGCGAATTCGTCCGCCTCGCTCACGTCCACGACCTGCGCCCGTTCCCGGTTGATCAATTGCACCGCGGCGCCGGGGGTGACGCCGGGGCGCGTTCCGGCGGCGATGCCGGGGGCCAGCAACAGGGCGCCGGCTACCACGGCAATCAGCACCAGCGCCCAGTTGTGCGCCAGAAACGGCAAGAGATGCTCCATTCCAACCTTTCTCGTCATGGCCCGGACGGCGCCGGGCAACCCGCAATTCTAGAATGCCGGGTTTCCCCTCACCTGCGACCGACCATGCACAAGCTCGTCCTGATCCGCCACGGCGAATCCACCTGGAACCTGGAAAACCGCTTCACCGGCTGGACGGACGTGGACCTCACGCCGCTGGGCCTGGAGCAGGCGGTGTCCGCGGGGCGGCTGCTCAAGGCGGAGGGCTACGACTTCGACCTCTGCTACACCAGCGTCCTCAAGCGCGCCACGCGCACCCTGTGGCACGTGCTGGACGAAATGGACCGCACCTGGCTGCCGGTGGTCAACAGCTGGCGCCTCAACGAACGCCACTACGGCGCGCTCCAGGGCCTCAACAAGGCGGAAACCGCCAAGAAGTACGGCGACGAGCAGGTGCTGGTCTGGCGCCGCAGCTACGACACGCCCCCGCCGGCGCTGGAAGAGAGCGATCCGCGCTGGGAGCGTGCCGACCGCCGCTACGCCAGGCTCACCCCGCAGGAAATGCCGCGCACCGAGTGCCTGAAGGACACGGTGGCGCGCGTGCTGCCGTTCTGGAACGAATCCATGGCCCCCGCGATCCGCGCCGGCAAGCGCATCGTCGTCGCCGCCCATGGCAACTCCATCCGCGCCCTGGTGAAATACCTGGACGGCATCTCCGACCAGGAGATCGTCGGCCTGAACATCCCCAACGGCATCCCGCTGGTTTACGAACTGGATACGGACCTCAAGCCGATCCGCCACTACTATCTGGGCGACGCGGAGGCGGCGGCGCGGGCGGCCGCGGCGGTGGCGGCGCAGGGCAAGGCCTGACCCAGACCTGACGCGCCCCGCGCGCGGGGCAGGGACCCACTTCACGTTCTGTAGGACGGTTCCTGCTTCAATGTACGTTTTTTTCACATACCGTCCGGTCCGTTGCGGGAACCCCTGATCCCGCCCGAGCATCAGAGAACTTTCTCAGGTGTATATTGAACACGAGAGGACCTGGACTGACCCCATGAGCCACAAACTCAAGATTGCCGGCTGGATTTCCGTTGGCGCCCTCGCCGGAGCGCTCACCACGGTCTCCCTGCAGACCGTAGCCCGTGGCTCACTGGCCCCGCTACCGCTCGAAGAACTGCAGCAGCTCGCCGCCGTCTTCAGCATGATCAAGACCGACTACGTCGAGCCGGTCGACGAGAAGAAGCTGATCACCGACGCCATCTCCGGCATGGTGTCGAGCCTCGACCCGCACTCGCAGTACTTCGACAAGAAGAGCTTCAAGGAATTCCGCGAAGGCACGTCCGGCCGCTTCGTCGGCGTCGGCATCGAGATCTCGCAGGAAGACGGCCTGGTGAAGGTGGTCTCCCCGATCGAAGGCTCGCCCGCCTACCGCGCCGGCCTGAAGACCAACGACCTGATCACCAAGATCGACGACACCGCGGTCAAGGGCCTGTCCCTGTCCGAGGCCGTCAAGCGCATGCGCGGCGAGCCGAACACCAAGGTGACGCTGACGATCTACCGCAAGGACGAGAACCGCACCTTCCCCGTCACGATCACCCGCGAGGAGATCAAGACGGTGTCGGTGAAGGGCAAGGTCATCGAGCCGGGCTACGGCTGGATCCGCCTGTCGCAGTTCCAGGAACGCAGCGTCGACGACTTCGTCAACAAGGTCAACGAGCTGTACAAGCAGGACCCCAACCTCAAGGGCATGGTCCTCGACCTGCGCAACGACCCGGGCGGCCTGCTGGACGCGGCCGTCGCGATCTCCAGCGCCTTCCTGCCGGAGAACGTCACCGTGGTGTCCACCAACGGCCAGCTGCCGGAAAGCAAGTTCGTCTACAAGGCCTCGCCGGAGTTCTACCAGCGCCGCGCCGGTGCCGATCCGCTGAAGCGCCTGCCGCCGCAGCTGAAGACCGTGCCCCTGGTCGTTCTGGTCAACGAAGGCTCCGCCTCCGCCTCGGAAATCGTGGCCGGCGCCCTGCAGGACCACCACCGCGGCACCGTGCTGGGCAGCCAGACCTTCGGCAAGGGCTCCGTGCAGACGGTGCGCCCGCTGGGTCCGGACACCGGCCTGAAGCTGACGACGGCGCGCTACTACACGCCCACCGGCAAGTCGATCCAGGCGCGCGGCATCGTGCCGGACGTGATGGTCGACGAAACCGCGGAAGGCAACCTGTTCGCCGCCCTGCGCACCCGCGAGGCGGACCTGGACAAGCACCTCTCCAGCGGCCAGAACACGCAGGAGATCACCAAGGATCCGGCGTTCGAGAAGGCCCGCGAGGAAGCGCGCAAGAAGGCGGAAGAGGAAGCCAAGAAGGCCGCCGCCGCCGACCGCAAGCTGCCCGAGTACGGCACCGACAAGGACTTCCAGCTGGCGCAGGCCCTGAACCAGCTGAAGGGCCGCCCGGTGCTGGTCTCCAAGACCCAGGTCGTGGAGAACAAGGAAGAGAAGAAGGACAACTGACATCGCGTAGCGCAGCGAACGATGTCATCCCCGCGCAGGCGGGGTCCAAGGAAGCGGCCCTCGGGCCGCTTTCTCTTTGGAAGCCCTGGATCCCCGCCTGCGCGGGGATGACAGAGGATGGGCACAATCCCTTCATGACCGACGACCAGCTCCTGCGCTACTCCCGCCACATCCTGCTCGATGAGGTCGGCGTGGAAGGCCAGGAGCGCTTCCTGGAATCGCACGCCCTCGTCATCGGCGCGGGTGGCCTGGGTTCGCCGGTGGCGCTGTACCTGGGGACCGCCGGCGTGGGACGCATCACGCTGGTCGACCACGACGCGGTGGACCTCACCAACCTGCAGCGGCAGATCGCGCACAACCTCGAGCGCGTGGGGCGGCCCAAGGCCGAATCCGCGCGCGACGCGATCGCGGCCATCAATCCCGACGTGCTCGTGCGTCCGCTGGTCCTGAAGGTCGACGCGCAGGCGCTCGAAGAACTGGTGCCGCAGGCCGACGTCGTGATCGACTGCTGCGACAACTTCGCCACGCGCCATGCCATCAACCGCGCCTGCTTCGCGCACGGCAAGCCGCTGGTGTCCGGCGCGGCGATCCGGATGGACGGCCAGGTGAGCGTGTTCGATCCGCGCCGCGCCGACAGCCCCTGCTACGCCTGCGTGTTCCCGCAGGACCAGGAGTTCGAGGAGGCGCGCTGCGCCACGATGGGCGTGTTCGCGCCCCTGGTCGGGATCATCGGTGCGATGCAGGCCTCGGAGGCGTTGCGCCTGCTCGCCGGCGTCGGGACTTCGCTCGCGGGACGCCTGCAGATGCTGGACGGCCGCAGCATGGAGTGGACGGAGATGCGCCTGCGGCGCGACCCCGCGTGCGCGGTGTGCGCCGCGCGCGCGCCAGCCTAGTTCGTTTCCAGCCCGAACAGGGTCGCCACCAGCTCCGGCGGGGGCGACGCCTGCACGGTCATCTGGACTTCCGCGTTGGCGGGGTCGCCCAGCGCCACCACGGCGGCGGCCAAGAGCGTGCCGAAGAAGACGATGGCGGATTGCAGGAACAGCTTCATGGGAAGGGGGAGCAGGAACTGCCTCGCTCCTGCATGCCAGTGTTCCAGGACGTATGGCCTGTGTCCGTCGGTGCGCGGCCGTATGGCCTGTCCCCCGGCCGGGCTGGCGGCGGTAGGAAGGCTCCTACCGCCGGCGGCGGCCGCCGTCGGCACAATGCCTGCAACCCGTGAAACCGCGAACCTGCACCGCTGCCGGCCCCCTGCCTGGCGCCCGGCGAGCGCCGCGACGGCGCTCAGTCGATCAGCTTGTTCTTCAGCGCGTAGTACGTGAGGTCGCTGTTGGAGGAGAGGTTCATCTTCTCCATCAGGCGCGTGCGGTACGTGCTGACCGTCTTCACCGACAGCGACAGGGCCTTGGCGATGTCGCCGGCGGTTTCGCCCTTGGCGAGCTTGAGGAACACCTGGAATTCGCGCTCCGACAGCTGTTCGTGCGGCGCGCCGCCTTCCTTGCGATTGAGCTGCTGCGCGAGCAGTTCGGCGACCGCGGGGGAGATGTAGCGGCGGCCCAGCGCGATGGTGCGGATCGCGTTGACGATCTCCATCGGCTCGCATTCCTTGTTCAGGTAGCCGCTGGCGCCCTGGCGGATCAGGTTCATCGCATAGTGCTCTTCCGGGTAACCCGAAAGAATCAGGATGCCGACGTCGGGCGCCTTCGCGCGGATCATGCCCAGGGCGTCGATGCCGCTCTGGCCGGGCATCGAGAGGTCCATCACCAGGACGTCCATCTCGGTGGTGCGCACGAGGTCGATTGCCTCGCGGCCGCTCGCGGCTTCACCGACGACGCGCAAGTCGACCTGCTCGGAGAAGAACTGTTTGAGCCCCGACCGCACGATGGCGTGGTCGTCCACAATGCCCACTTTGATCATGCTTCACCTTCTACGTCAAGCTGTTTCATTGTGCCCCACTTCAGGAACGAAATGGCCTACCCTTGAGTCATGACGTGGGCGGATTTTATTCACACCGTTGAGCCTTTAGGGTGAAGCTCTTGTCATCTTTCGCCTCGTCGCGAAGTGCGATCAGTCTCATCCTGGCCCTTCTCGCCGCGCTGGTACTCATCGGTATCAACGAGACCGGATACCGCGAGTCCACGCTGGCACTGGGCCGGATGGAGGCCACCACCCGCACGCGCAACGACGTCAACACGCTGCTGCAGCAGGTGCTCGATGCCGAGACCGGCTCGCGCGGCTACCTGCTCACGGGCGACCCGCGCTACCTCGAGCCGTACAACGCCGCCGTGGCGGAGATCGGCAAGACCCTCGACCACCTGCGCAAGTCCTATCCGACCGAATCGCGCGAGTCCACCGTCCTCGCCGAACTCTCGCGCAACGTGCAGCGCAAGCTGGCGGAGATGGACCTGTCCGTGCGCATGCGCAAGCAGGGCGACGAGGAGGCCTGGAAGGTGGTGCTCATGACCGACGTCGGCAAGGAGCAGATGGATGCCATCCGGGAGCAGGCGACGCACCTGATCGACAGCGCCTCCGAAGCCATGATGGCGTCCCAGAAGCGGGTGCAGCGCTCGCTGCGCCTCGCCCGCATCGGCATCGCGCTGGTGGCGCTGGCCGCGCTCACGGCCTTCGCCCTGTACCTGCGCCAGACCAACCGCCTGAAGCAGGCCGACGAACACCAGCAGGCCGCGCTGCAGCGCGAGCGCGACCAGCTCGAGAAGCAGGTGCGCGAGCGCACGGCGTCCCTGGCGCAGCTCGCCACCCACCTGCAGAAGGTGCGCGAGGAGGAGCGCGGTCACCTCGCCCGCGAACTGCACGACGAACTGGGCGCCCTGCTCACGTCCGCCAAGCTGGACGTCGCGCGCCTGAAGTCCCGCATCGGGCCGGACTCCGCCGAGCTGACGGAGCGGCTGCAGCACCTCACCGAGGCCCTCAACAGCGGCATCGCGCTGAAGCGCCGCATCATCGAGGACCTGCGGCCGTCGGCGCTGGCCAACCTGGGCCTCACCGCCTCGCTCGAGATCCTGGCGCGCGAATTTTCCGAGCGCTCGGGCGTCGCGGTGGGCTGCAGCCTGGAGCACGTGGACCTCGACGAGGACCGGCAGCTCACCGTCTACCGCACCGTCCAGGAATCGCTCACCAACGTCGGCAAGTATGCGGAGGCGAAGCGCGTCGAAATCGGCCTGCGCGACCACATGAACCATGTCGAAGTGGAGATCCGCGACGACGGACGCGGCTTCAACGTGCAGGCCACCAAACCCAAGACCCATGGCCTCGCGGGCATGCGCCACCGCGTGGAGGCGGCGGGCGGGCGCCTGACGCTCATCTCGCACCCGGGCCAGGGCACGCGCGTCCAGGCGAGCCTGCCCAAGCCGGCCGGCACGCATCCGGCGGCCATCGCGGCGCCGCAGCCGGAGCAACCCGAAACGGCCGATGCCGACGGCAGCTCCTGACCGTTCGTCACCTCATCGGCCAGCCTGTCGGAACAGTCCTACAGGCACACACGCAAGCCCCTGATCATCACGTCGGCATCCATGCTTAAGCTAGCCGGAGGCACGGAACGCCTGACCGTGCCGCTGCGCAAGAAGCATTTCCCCGAGGAGGCCCCGTGCTGCACTACGCCGTCGTGTTCCTGGTCATCGCGCTGATCGCCGCGGTGCTCGGGTTCGGCGGCATCGCCGCGGATGCCGCCGGCATCGCGAAGCTGCTGTTCTACGTCTTCGCGGCACTCGCTGCCGTGGCCTTCGTCCTGGGCCTCGCGCGCAGGTCCTGATCAGACGCAAACCCCGAAGAAGAGAGGACCCGACATGATGAACGAAACACTCGACTCGACCCGCCGCATGGCATCCGATGCGCTGGAGCGCGCCTCCGGCACCATGAAGGACCTGCGTTCCGGCATGTCGGACCGCGCCGCCGCCGCGCAGCGCACCATGAGCCAGTACGCCAGCGTCGGCACGCGCTACGTCGCGGACAACCCGCTGAAGTCCGCGCTGATCGCCGCGGCGGTGGGCGCCGCCGTGGCCGGCCTGTACCTCGCCGTGCGCCACCGCCGCGAGCTGCAGGACCGCTACTTCTGAACGCGGCCCGCGCCATGGTCCATCCGATCTTCTCGGTGCTGATCGCCAAGCCGGAACTGGTGATGGAGCACGTGGCGGGGTACGCCTCGCTGATGCGCGACGAGGCCTCCTCCGTCGGGCGCGAGGTCGCCGGGCGCGCGGTCGCCTGGGCGATCGCGCTGTTCGCGCTGCTCGTGTTCCTGATCCTCGCCGGCGTGGCCGTCATGCTGGCGGCCATCGCGGAGTCGTTCCACTGGGCCTTCGTGATCGTGCCGCTCGTCGCGCTGCTGCTGGCCGCCATCGCTTTCGTGGCGGCCCGCAAGCCGCTGCCCGAGAAGGCGTTCGGCGAGCTGAAGGCGCAGCTCGATGCGGACGCCAAGGCCCTGCGTGCGATCGGTGCGCGTCCATGAGCGATGGAACCCAGCGCCTGGATCGCAGCCGGCAAGCGATCCTGGAATACGTCGCGCGTCGCCAGCGCAAGCACGACCCGCGCGAGGAACCGCCGCCGCGGGGCTATCCCGGCGAGGAGCGCGAGTACGCCCGCTCGCCCGCCGGGGAGGAAGATGAAGACGACCACGACCCTGCCGGCTGGTTCGGCCACCTGCAGCACGGCGCGCGCACCTGGTGGCGGCACCACCCCGCGCACATGGTCGTGGAGCTCGCCACGCCGCTGCTGCGCGAGTACGCGCGGCGCAAGCCGGCGCAGCTGCTCGGCGTCTCCTTCGCGGGCGGTGCACTGCTGACGCTCCTGCGCGCGTGGAAGTGGGTGTCGCTCACCACGATCATCGTCGCGCTGCTGAAGTCCTCGCAGCTGACGCACCTGCTCACGGCCGCGATGTCAGCGGCGGACTACCGAAAGGATCAGCAACGTCCGGAGTGACCCCCGCCATCGCGGCGGTATGGTCCATTCCCGGTGCGCTCCAAGCTCTGCGCGCCAACCACAAGCAACCTGATACAGGAAGGGAGTCACCATGTTCAAGAACCGAGCCATCGCCCTGGCCATCTTCACGGGCGCCGTGCTGGCCACCAGCGGCTGCGCCGTCTGGCGCGGCCAGACCACGACCGGCCAGTACGTCGAGGACCGCGAGATCAGCACCGCCGTCAAGGCGAAGCTGCTGGAAGACAAGCGCACCGGCGGCATGTCCATCAACGTCGACGCCCTGAACGGCACGGTGGCCCTCTCCGGCTTCGCCAAGTCGCAAAGCGAGAAGGACGCCGCCGGCCAGCTCGCCGCCAACACCAAGGGCGTGCGCGAAGTCCGCAACAACCTGATCGTGCGTCCGTAAGGGCACAAGGCCTTCGGGGCGGCGCGGCATGCGCCGTTCTCCTGGGCAGGCGGCCTCGCGGCTTGCCTGCCCTTCTTTTTTTCCGGGACAGCCATGAAGACCTTCCATTGCCAGTATTGCGGCCACCCGCTCTTCTTCGAGAACGTGCAGTGCCTGCAGTGCGAGAGCGACGTCGCCTTCCTGCCGGACCGCATGCAGGTGGCCGCGATCGAACCGGTGGAGGAAGGTGGCGAGGCGCTGTGGCGCCCTCGCACGCGCGGCCGCAAGCCGCCGGCGGCACGCTATCGCCTGTGCCACAACCACGCGACGGAGAACGCCTGCAACTTCGCGGTGCCGCAGCGCGACCCCAACCCGCTGTGCCCGGCATGCCGCCTGACGCGCATCCTGCCCGACCTGTCGGTGCCGGGGAACGGGCAGCGCTGGTACCGGCTGGAGGCGGCCAAGCGGCGCCTGTTCTACACCCTCGGCAAGCTGGGCCTGCTGGTGACGGCGCCGGCGGATGGCGCGGCCGACGGGCCGATGTTCGAGTTCCTCGCGGACCTGCCGGGGCAGCCGGTGATGACCGGCCACGCGCAGGGCGTCGTCACCATCAACGTGGCGGAGGCGGACGACGCGGAACGCGTGCGCCGGCGCGTCGAGATGCACGAACCCTATCGCACGCTGCTGGGACACCTGCGCCACGAGTCGGGCCACTATTACTGGGATCGCCTCATCGCCGACGGCGGCCGCGTGGAGCGCTTCCGCGAGATGTTCGGGGACGAGCGCAGGGACTACCAGCAGGCGCTGCAGGAGCACTATGCGCGCGGCGGGACCGTCGCCGGCTGGCAGGACAGCTTCGTGAGCGAGTACGCCAGCGCGCATCCATGGGAAGACTGGGCCGAGACCTGGGCGCACTACCTGCACATGGTGGACCTGCTGGAGACGGCGGCCTCGTACGACACGCGCCTCACCATCCCGGGGCAGGACGTGGAAATCGAGGAGGTGGCGAACCCGCTGGAGACCGGGCACCCGGGCTTCGACACGCTGGTGCAGCAGTGGGTGCCCCTGACGCTGCTGCTGAACAGCCTCAACCGCAGCCTGGGGCAGGAGGATGCGTACCCGTTCGCGCTGTCGCAGGCAGCCCTGGAGAAGCTGCGCTACGTGCACGACGTGATCTCCGAAACGCGCTCCGGCCCGGCGCATGCCGCGCCGGACGCGAAGGCGCCGGAGATCAGCCCAGCGTGAGCTGGTTGTCGACCGACTTCACGTTGGGGATGGCGCGCGCGATTTCCGTCGCGCGCTCGCGCGCCGCCGGATCCGGGGCGCGGCCGCGCAGCGTGACGTCGCCGTCGGTGCTGTGGACGTCCACCTTGGACGAAGATCCGAAGTCCGGACTGGTCGCGAGCGCCGCCTTCACGCGTTCCGCGAGCAGCACGTCCGGGTCCATGACACTGGTGTCGCCCTTGGCGCCCAGGCTGTGGACGTAGCCTTCCTTCTGCGCCGTTCCCTGCGGGTTGTCGACGCCAACGCCCGTGCCGGCGGCCCGGGCGCCCTGCTCGCCCTGCCGGTTGATCTCCACGCTGGGCTGCTGCATCTGCATCGCCTGCTGGTTCTCCACGTGGTCCCCGCAGGCCGCCAGCGCGGCGAGCAAGGCGAGCGACGCCACCGTGGCGGCGGTGCGCGTGCCGAGGCTGTTCATGGCTGTTCCCTTTTCCCGATGGCTTGCAGGCACTGTAGGAAGGACCGCGGCCGCGGCCCGTCGGGACCCGGAGCAAGCTCGTGTAGGAAAAGACAAAGCCTTCAGGACGCGTCGCGTTCCATCTCGCGCAGGATGCGGTCGAGGCGGTCCGACAACTGCTCGGTGGTGAGCTTCTCCCGGAAGCGCTCCACCATCAGCGGCAGGCTCATGGGACTGGGATGGCGCAGCGGCGCGAACACGAGCTTCTTCGCCCGCATGCGCGCGAGCGCCTCTTCCATCCGTGCCACCTCCAGCTCCTGGCTCAGCACCTCGTTCTCCGCCTGCGTCAGCAGCAGGTTGCCGGCGTCGTACTTGCGGAACACCTCGAAGAACAGCGCGCTGGAGGCCTGCAGCTGGCGCGCGCTCTTCGGCTGGCCGGGATAGCCGGTGTGCACGAGGCCGGCCACGCGCGCGATCTCGCGGAAGCGCCGCTGCGCCAGCTCGCCGGAGTTCAGCGACGCCAGCACGTCGTGCAGCAACGATGCGCCCGAGAACGCCTGCTGGTCCAGCACGCTTTCGATGTCGAAAGGCACGGCGCCCACCAGCTCGAAGCCGTAGTCGTTGATCGAGATGCTGAAGGTGGCGGGCTGCACGCGCGCGAGCCGCCAGGCCAGCAGGCTCGCCAGCCCCAGGTGCACGTTGCGCCCGGCGAAGGGATAGACGTACAGATGCTGGCCTTCGCGCGACTGGTAGGCCTCCACCAGCAGCGTGTCCGGCGTGGGGATCTTCGACAGGCGCTGCTGCGTCTGCAGCATGGGGCGTGCGGCCTGCAGCTCCGGCTCGAAGAAGTCGCCCTGCGCCGCGGACTGCATCATCTCCAGCACGGCGTCGGAGAGCTCGGTCGACAGCGCCATCTTGCTGCCCTGCCAGGTCGGCACCGTTCCCTTGTTGCGGGTGGCCCGGCGCACGTAGGCCGCCATGTCGCGCACGCGCACGAATTCCAGCAGCCTGCCCGCGAAGAAGAAGCAGTCGCCCGGCTTCAGGCGCGCGATGAAGCCCTCCTCCATCGTGCCGATGGCGGCGCCCGTCAGGTACTTCACCTGGATGGACGCGTCGCTGACGATGGTGCCCACGCCCAGGCGATGGCGCTTCGCCACGCCGCTGTCCTTCACGCGGAAGACGCCCTCCTCGTCGCGGACGATGCGGTGGTACTCGGGATACGCACCCAGGCTGTCGCCGCCCCGCTCGCAGAAGACGAGCGCCCACTCGAACTCCGCGCGCGTCAGCCGGCGATAGGACCATGCGGTGACGACCTCCGCGTAGAGCTCGTCCGCACGGAAGCCGCCGCCCAGCGCCACGGTCACGATGTGCTGCACCAGCACGTCCAGCGGCTTCTCGGGCGGGTGGCGCTTCTCCACGCGGCCGGTGCGCGCCGCCCGGCGCGCGGCGGCCGCCTCGACGATCTCCATCGTGTTGGTGGGCACGAGGGTCACGCGGCTCGGTCGCCCGGGCGCATGGCCGCTGCGGCCCGCGCGCTGCATCATGCGGGCAACGCCCTTGGCGGAGCCGATCTGCAGCACGCGTTCCACCGGCAGGAAGTCCACGCCGAGGTCCAGCGAAGACGTCGCCACCACGGCGCGCAACGTGCCTTCCTTGAGGCCCTGCTCCACCCAGTCGCGCGTCCCCTTGTCCAGGGACCCGTGGTGCAGCGCGATGTGCCCGGCCCAGTCCGGGCGCGCCTCCAGCAGCAGCTGGTACCAGATCTCCGCCTGCGAGCGGACGTTGGTGAAGACCAGCGTGGTGCCCGAGCGCGCGATCTCCTCGACGACCGGCTGCTGCATGCGCGCGCCCAGGTGGCCGGCCCAGGAGTACTTGCCGGGATCGGGCGGGATCAGCGTGTCGATCACCAGCGTCTTGTCGATGCGCCCGCGCACGAGGCGCGGCGCCGGCTCGGGCTGAGGACCGCACAGGACCTCCATCGCCTGCTCGAGGTTGCCGAGCGTGGCACTCAGCCCCCACGTCACCAGTCCTGGATGGAAGCCACGCAATCTCGCCAGCGCCAGCTGCGCCTGCACCCCGCGCTTGCTGCCGACCAGCTCGTGCCACTCGTCGATCACGACGTACTCCACGCCGGAGAGATCCTCGCGCGCATGTTCGCGCGTGAGCATCAGGCTCAGCGATTCCGGCGTGGTGACCAGCACGGTGGGCATGCGGCGGTCCTGCCGTGCCCGTTCGGCGCCGGGCGTGTCGCCGGTGCGCAGGCCGAGCGTCCAGTTGGGCGCCAGGTCCGCGAGCGGCGCGGCGAGCGCCTTGGCGGTGTCGGAGGCCAGGGCCCGCATGGGCGTCAACCAGACCACCCGCAACGGCTCCGCGCCGCGCCCGTGCGGATGCCGGCGCAGCAGCGCGTCGAGCATGCCCAGCCACACGGCGTAGGTCTTGCCGGAGCCGGTGGTGGCATGCAGCATGCCGCTGCGGCCTTCGGCGGCGGCCTGCCAGACCTCCTGCTGGAACGCGAAGGCCTCCCAGCCGCGCGTGGCCAGCCAGGCCTGCGCGCGGGCGCCAGGCGGCTGCGGGGTCTCCTCCGCGTCCATCGCTTCACCCCATCGCCAGGCGCGCGCGGCCGCCCCGCCGGCGATCGGCCTTGGGCAGTTCCGCCGCCGCCACCATCGCGTCGGCCTGCGCCTGCAGGCGTTCCAGCATGGCAGCCAGCTGGCGCGACTCGGCGGGCGACAAGGGCGCGAGCAAGCCCCGGTTGATGTCGCCCACCAGCGGGAACAGCGCGTGATACAGCGCGCGCCCCTGTTCGGTCAGCGCAATGCGCGCCTGGCGCCGGTCCGCCGCGCCCACGCGCCGGCGCGCCAGCTTCTTCGCCACCAGCGAGGTCACCGCGCGCGAGGTGCGGGCACGATCCAGCTGGATGCGCTGCGCGAGCTCCGAGGACAGCAGTTCCTGCTCCTGCGCCAGCCGCGCAATGACGCGCCACTCGCGGCGGGTGATGCCGAAGCGCCCCTCGCACAGGCGGATGACCATGCTGCCGCCCACCGACAGCAGGCGGCTGAGCCGGTAGAGCAGCAGGTCTTCCAGTCCGGACGGATCGCGCAGGGCAGCCATGGGCGAGGCAGATGATTGATTTGAACAATCGATTGTGCGGCAACCAGAATGGATCCTGGCGGGCGAGGACGATCCGCTGGAGACAAACATGGACAGAAGAACCGCCACCGCCGCCGTGCTGGCGCTCGTCGCCGGCGCCGCGCAGCCCCAGTCTGGCGACAGCACCCTGCGCATCGTCACCGGCTTCGCGCCGGGCGGCGCGACCGACCGCGTGGCACGCATCGTCGCGGACAAGCTGCAGGCGAAGCTCGGCGTGACGGTGGTCGTCGACAACCGCACCGGTGCCGGCGGCCGGCTCGCCGCGCAGCTGGTCAAGGCCACGCCGCCCGGGCAGCAGGTCCTGATGCTGGCCAATCCTGCGGTCATGGTGGTCGCGCCCCTGGTCTTCAAGGACAACGGCTACGACCCCGAGCGCGACTTCGTGCCCGTCTCCCACGTCAACGACTACGACTTCGCGGTCTCGGTCGGCGCCGCCGTGCCGGTGAAGGAGCTGTCGCACCTGGTCGCCTGGCTCCGGGCCAATCCGGACCAGGCGAACTTCGGCGTTCCCGCCACCGGCAGCCTGCCGCATTTCTTCGCGCTGATGCTGGCCGAGAAGGCGGGCGTGAGGGCGCAGGTGGTCGGCTACCGCGGCTCCGCGCCGCTGATCACCGACCTGATCGGCGGCCAGGTCCCCGTGTCCATCGACACGCTCGAAACGGTGCTGCCGCAGCACGCGTCGGGCAAGCTCCGCATCCTCGCAAGCTCCGGCGCCCACCGTGCCGCGATCTCGCCGGACATCCCCACCTTCCGCGAGTCGGGCCTGCCGCTGGTGGCGACCGGCTGGAACGCCTTCTTCGCGCCCGCCACCATGCCGGCCGCGGCCGTGCAGCGCTACGCGCAGGCGATCACGGAGGTGATGAAGGACCCGGACACGCAGCGCCGCTTCCTCGCCGCGCAGATGACGCCGGTGGCAAGCACGCAGGCACAGACGCAGGCGATGCTGAAGGCCTACCGCGCGCAATGGGCGCCGGTCGTGCAGAAGTCGGGCTACCAGCCCTGAAGGAGATTCCTTGCGACGCCTCTTCCTCGCGGCCCTGCTGGCCGCCGCCCTCGCCCCCGCGTTCGCGCAGGTGCCCGCGTGGCCCGCGAAGCCGGTGCGCTTCGTGAACAACTTTCCCGCCGGCGGTCCCTCGGACCTGATCGCCCGTTCGATCGCCGACGTGCTGCAAAAGCAGTCCGGCCAACCCTGCGTGGTGGAGAACAAGGCCGGCGCCAGCGGCAACATCGGCGCCGACGCGGTCGCGAAGGCACCGGCCGACGGCCATACGGTGCTGTTCGGCATCGACAGCACCTTCACCGTCAACCCGCACATCTATGCGGGCATGCCCTTCAAGCCCGCGGACCTGCGGCCCGTGGTGATCATCGCCTCGTCGGGCCTGCTGGTGGGCGTGCATCCTTCCACCGGCTGGCGCACCATGGCGGACCTGGTGCAGGCGGCGAAGGCGAAGCCGGTCACCTTCAGCTCCGCCGGCAGCGGCAGCCCCGGCCACCTCGCGGCCGAAGTGATGACCGAAGCCACTGGCGCGAAGATCACGCACGTCCCCTACAAGGGCAACACGCCCGCCGTGATGGCGGTGCTCTCGGGCGAAGTGAACGGCGGTGCGCTCGCCACGCCGGGCATGCTTCCGCACGTGCAGGCAGGCAAGATCACGCCGCTGGCCGTGACGAGCCGCAAGCGCTCGACGCTGGCGCCGGAGATCCCCACCGTCGCCGAGGCCGGCTTGCCGCAACTGGAGCAGGAAGTGCTGTACCTCGCGATGGTGCCCGCGGCCACGCCGGAGGCCGTGGTGCAGGCGCTGCAGAAGGCCTTCACCGAAGCACTGGCACGCCCGGACGTGCGCGCACGGCTCGAGAATCTCGACCTGCACTACGAAGGACTCGCCGGCGCGGCCGCATCGAAGCGGCTGGCCGAACTCTCCGCCCGCTACGGGCAGGTGATCCGCGCCACCGGCATGAAAGTGGAATGAACATGCAAGGACCCAACGTCATCTTCATCGTCGCCGACGACCTCGGCTTCGCGGACCTCGGCTGCTATGGCGGCCGCGAGGCCGAATTCGGCGCCGTCTCGCCGCAACTGGACGCGCTGGCCGCCAACGGCATCCGCTTCACGCAGGGCTATGCCAACTCGCCGGTCTGCTCGCCGACGCGCTTCGCGCTGATGACGGCGCGCTACCAGTACCGGCTGCGCGGCGCGGCGGAGGAGCCGATCAACAGCAAGAGCCGCGGCAGCAGCACGCTGGGCCTGCCGCCGGAACATCCCACGCTGCCCTCTTTGCTGAAGAAGGCGGGCTACCGCACGGCCCTGATCGGCAAGTGGCACCTCGGCTACCCGCCCTCCTTCGGCCCGCTGCGCTCGGGGTACGACGAGTTCTTCGGTCCCATGTCCGGCGGCGTCGACTACTTCACCCACTGCAGTTCCAACGGCACGCACGACCTGTGGAACGGCTCGGAGGAGAAGGCGGAGGAAGGCTACCTCACGGACCTGATCTCCAACCGCGCGGTCGACTACATCGACCGCATGGCCACGCGCAACCGCACCGAAGGCGCGGCGCCCTTCTTCCTGAGCCTGCACTACACGGCGCCGCACTGGCCCTGGGAAACGCGTGACGACGAAGCCCTGGCGCAGGAGGTCAAGGACAACCTGTTCCACCTGCACGGCGGCAACATCCACACCTACCGCCGCATGATCCACCACATGGACGAAGGCATAGGCTGGGTGATGCAGGCGCTGCGCAGGCACGGCCTGGAGCGCGACACGCTCGTGGTGTTCACCAGCGACAACGGCGGCGAGCGCTTCTCCGACAACTGGCCGCTCGTGGGCGGCAAGATGGACCTCACCGAAGGCGGCATCCGCGTGCCGTGGATCGCGCACTGGCCGGCAGCGATCCGCGCGGGCGAGGTGACGGCGCAGCAGTGCATGACCATGGACTGGTCCGCGACGGTCCTGGATGCTGCGGGCGCCGCCGCCGACCCGGCCTATCCGCCGGACGGCGTCTCGCTGCTGCGGACGCTGCGCGAACCGGGGCACACCTTCGCCCGCCCGCTGCACTGGCGCATGAACCATCGCGGCCAGCGCGCGCTGCGCGACGGCGACTGGAAGTACCTGCGCGTGGACGGCCACGACTACCTGTTCGACATCCCCGCGGACGAACGCGAACGGGCCAATCTCGCCGGACGCCAGCCCGCGAAGCTGGCGGACATGCGCGATGCGTGGGAGAGCTGGAATGCGACGATGCCGCCGATTCCCGAGGATGCGACGGTGAGCCTCGGCTACGGGGCAAAGGACATGCCGCAACGGTGACCTCACCCCCGTCATTCCCGCGCAGGCGGGAATCCAGAGCTTTCAAAAGCGGGCCCGCGCAGCGGGCACTTCCGGGCAGCCCTGGATCCCCGCCTCCGCGGGGGGATGACGGATGGCCCGCCTGCGCGGGGACGACAAGGTGATGTTGGGCATACTCCAGGGCAATGTCGAATCTCTCCCGCTGGTTCCCGTTCCTGAACTGGCCCCGCCCCACCAAGGACCTGCTGCGCGGGGAAGCCATCGCCGCGATCACGGTGGCCGTGGTCATGATCCCGCAGTCCGTAGCCTATGCCGGCCTCGCCGGCATGCCGCTCGTGACGGGCCTCTACGCCACGTTCCTGCCGGCCGTCGCCTCCGTCCTTTTCAGCGCCTCGACGCGGCTCTCGGTCGGCCCGTCGGCCCTCAGCAGCGTGCTGGTGGGCGCCTCCCTGATCGGCATGGCGCAACCTGCGAGCAGCAGCTGGGTGGCGCTGGCCGTGTGGCTCGCGCTGCTCGCCGGCGGCCTGCAGCTGGCGGTGGGCCTCACGCGCTCGGCCTGGGTGCTGAACCTCGTGAGCTCGCCGGTGCTGGCGGGCTTCAGCCAGGCCGCGGCGCTGCTGATCATCGCCTCGCAGCTGCCCGCCCTGGTCGGCCTGGACGGTCCGCTGGGCGAGCTGCTGCATGCGCCGAAGTTCGACCTGCAGGCCATGGCGTACGGGATCGTGAGCCTCGTCGTGTTCATCGTCGCGAAGCGCGTGGCGCCGCGCCTGCCGATCATGCTCATTGCGCTGGCCGCGGCCGGACTGCTCGCGTACCTCACCGGCTATTCGGAGCACGGCGCCGTGGTGGGCCCGCTGCCGCAGGGCCTGCCCTCGCCCTACTGGCCCGGCTGGCCGGGCTGGGAGCAGTTCTCCACGCTCATCGCGCCGGCGCTGGTGCTGGCGCTCGTGAGCTCGTTGGAGATGGCCGCGAGCGCGAAGATCGAGAACCAGCGCGACGGTCGCCGCTGGGATGCGAGCCAGGACCTCGTGGGCCAGGGCGTGGGCAAGCTCGCCTCCGCGCTGTCGGGGTCCTTCGCCACCAGCACCTCGTTCTCGCGCTCGGCGCTCACGCTGTATTCCGGCGCGAAGACCGGCTGGGCGACGGTGGTCGCCACCTTGTTCGTGCTGCTGGTGCTGCTGTTCCTCACGCCGGCGCTGTCGCACGTGCCGAAGGCGGTGCTGTCCGCGGTGGTGGTGGCGGCCGTCTCCAGCCTGTTCAAGCCACGCACCTTCCTCGACCTCTGGCGCATCGACCGCGTGGAAGCGATGGCCGCGGGCGTGACGTTCGCGGTGACCATCCTCTCCGCGCCGCGCATCTACTGGGGCGTGCTCACGGGCGTGCTGTTCGGGCTCGCGCACTTCCTGGTGCTGCGGCTGCATCCGCGCATCATCGAAGTGGGCCTGCATCCGGACGGCAGCCTGCGCGACCGCCACCTGTGGAAGCTGCCACCGCTGGCGCCGCAGCTCTATGCGCTGCGCATGGACGCGGAGCTGGACTTCGCCTCGGCCTCCGCGATGGAGCGCGCGATCGCGGAGCATCTTGCCGCGCATCCCGACGTGCGCCACGTCTGCCTGTTCGCGCAGCCGATCAACCGCGTGGACGCCACCGGCGTCGAGATGTTCGTGCAGCTGCGCAAGCTGCTGGCGGAACGCGGCATCACGCTGCACATCAGCGGCATCAAGCTGCCGGTGGAACGCGTGCTGGTGCGCGCCGGCGCGCTGAAGGAAAACCCGCTGCTGAAGATGTACCGGACCGACACGGAGGCGCTGCTCGCCTTCGGTCGGCTCAGTCCCTAGGAGCCTGCGCTCCTAGAACTCGCGCCAGTCCTTCCCGGGCGGCTGCGGCATCGCGGAGCGCGGCAACGCAGGCGCCGCCGCCTTGCGCACGGGAAGGGGCGCGACGGCACGCGCCCTCGGCACGGCGGCTGCCGCGCGCACTTCGGCCGGCAGCTGGAAGCGTGCCACGGACTGCAGCAGCGCGTCGGCCTGCTGCTTCATGGCCTCCGTCGCCGCCGCCGATTCCTCGACGAGCGATGCGTTCTGCTGCACCACCTGCTCCATCTGCGTCACGGCGGCGTTCACCTGGCCGATGCCTTCGCTCTGTTCCGCGCTGGCGGCGGCGATCTCGGCGATGAGGCCGGCGACCTGCGCCACCGCGTCCACCACCTCGCGCATCGTCTGGCCCGCCGCATCCGCGCGTTCCGAGCCCGCGTGCACCTTGCCCTCCGAGTCGCCGATCAGCGCCTTGATCTCGCGCGAGGCCTCGGCGCTGCGTTGCGCCAGCGTGCGCACCTCGCCCGCGACGACGGCGAAGCCGCGGCCCTGTTCGCCCGCGCGCGCCGCCTCGACGGCGGCGTTGAGGGCGAGGATGTTCGTCTGGAAGGCGATCCCGTCGATCACGCCGATGATCTCGCCGATGCGGCGCGAGGCGCCGGAGATGTCGCCCATCGTGCCGACCACCTCGTCCACCGCGCGGCCGCCGCGCCGCGCGACGTCGGATGCGGACTGCGCGAGGGCGGCGGCACGGCGCGCGTTCTCCGCGTTCTGGGCCACCGTGGCGGTCAGCTGCTCCAGCGAGCTGGAGGTTTCCTCCAGGGTGCTGGCCTGTTCCTCGGTGCGCTGCGACAGGTCGACGTTGCCCTGCGCGATCTGCGCGCTGGTGTCCGCGACCGTGCGCGCGGAGACCGCGACCCCGCCGACCAGTTGCCGCAGGTGCAGCGTCATTTCGGCAAGCGCGCCCAGCATCTTGCCGACCTCGCCGCGGCCGACCACCTTGACTTCCGTCCGGAGGTCGCCGTCGGCGATGCCGCGGGCGGCGTCCGCGGCGCCGCGCAGCGACACCCGCAGGCCCACCTGCGTCCAGCGCGCGATGGCCGACACGAGGGCGAGCGTGGCGATGGCGATGGCGGCAAGGCCCAGCGCCGCCGCGTTCCAGGCCTGCGCCGGCACCTGCGCCTCCTTCAGCGCCTGCAGCGCCAGCGCGCAGGCTCCCGCCAGTCCCACGGCCACGGCCGCGACGAGCAGCATCAGCTTCTGCGGAAGCCTCACGTTTGCGAGCACGATGTTCTCCTCGGGGATGGCGTGCATGCGCCCCCCTTCCGCCCTGTTGTAAGTTGTTGTTTTCAGTATGCCGCAAGCCAGGGCGCCGCCGACGGAGGTGTCGGCCGGCAACAACGTGCCCGCGGGCGGAGGTGTGACCTGCTTCGCGCTCCGCGCGCCGGCCTACTTCGGCCGGGGACGCTCCAGGTCCCGCCCGGGGGCGCTGAGCCGCCCGGCCCGCAGGTCCCCCACGGCCTGCGCCAGCGCGCGGGCCGCATTGCGCACCTCCTCCTGCACGGCCTGGTCGCGGTCCAGCGCCTGGTGGCTGGTGGCATAGGGCTCGTAATAGCCGATGTAGCGATCGAGGCGGCTTGCGAAGCCGGCGTCGATCAGCCCCATCCAGTCCAGCCAGTCGCCGAGCGCGCGCCGCGTGCCTTCGATCCCCGCCACGTCGCCGTGCACCACCACGCCGTACACGCGGCCGGCCAGGTGCTGCGGGTAGTCCCAGCCTGCCAGCTCCAGCGCCTTGGCCTTTTCCGCATCCTTGCCGCCGGTGGTCGTCGGATCGGGGTTGCCGCCGTCGGCGCACACCATGCGGTCCATCATCAGCTTGAGCGGACTGGCCATCGCGTACCAGTGCGTCGGCGTCACCAGCAGCACGCCATGCGCGGACACCCAGCGCTCGTAGATCTCCGCCATCCAGTCGTTGACCTGGTTCGTGCCGTGGTTCGGGTAGCAGCTGCACGGCCAGTGGCACAAGGGCATGGCGGTGGACACGCACGCCTTGCACGGGTGGATGTGGCGGTCGAAGTCGGAGGTGAGCCGGCTCAGGTCCAGGAGGTCGACCTCGATGCCGGCGGGCTGCAGCGTCTCCTGCGCGATGCGCGCGAGGCGGAAGGTCTTGGACATCTCGCCGGGACAGCTGCCGTCGTTGCGCGGCGCCGCGCAGACGACCAGCGCGCGCGAAGGCGTGGCCGGGTCCTGCCAGCGCTGCTGCGCCGCGAGCAGGCGATTGCGCGTCTCGTACCACTCGACCGACAGGTCGTAGCCGGGGTCCTTGAACTCGGGGCCGGCCTTGCGCGTCACGGGTGCCTTGCGCCCCTTCGTGTAGCCCTCCCACGCGATGTCCTCGAGGCGGGCGATCGCCTCGTCTTCCGCGCGGAAGGCGGGGTCGACGAAGCGGGCGCGAAAGCGCTCGCGGAATTCCTCGCGCGTGTGCAGGCCCGTCCACTGGCCTTTGCGCACTTCCGGACCTGGCATGGCGTTCTCCCGGGGGGCGATGGTGCAAGGCTAGGGCAAAAGCGGGGGGGCATGGTGGGGTTCGCGTTGCTCACCTGCCGCGGCCGTTGGCCGCGCCACCCTACTGGAACTGGAGAGGTAGGGTGGCGGTGAGCGGAGCGAACCCCAACGGAACCCGGTGGCCCATCAGCGCTTGCGGAACCAGACCAGCAGGTACACGGCCACGTTGAAGGCCAGCAGGCCACCGCCGAGTACCCACTGCACCTCCCGGGTCAGGTCGGCCGGATACAGCAGCGGCAGGATGTAGTGCTCCACGAAGCCGCCGGCGTAGCCGGCCTCGCCGCCCGCGCGGCGCAACGCGTTCTCCCACGGCGTCAGCGGGCAGATCCAGCCGGTCCATTCCACGGTCACGCCCCAGGCGAGCGCCGGCAGGTGCAGCCACGGGATCCAGCGCCAGCGCAGGGCCAGCAGGCCGCCGGCCAGCGCGAAAGCGACGAAAGCGATGTGCAGCAACAGCACCGCGTCGGCGAGCAGCCGGTACGCCATCGCGCGCCTCAGGCGCTCACGATCCAGCCTTCCAGCGGATCGAGGTCGTCGGGCAGGCCGTAGCGGGGCGCGCCGTGCCGTCCGGCCCAGGCCGCCTGCACCATGCACAGCACGGCATCGAGGCTGTCGCCGCTGGCGTCCTCGACCAGGGCGTCGTGCTGGGCGTGCGTGAGCTTCAGGCGCAGGCCCAGGCGCGTGCGGCCCTGCTCCAGGGCCGCGAGGATGTCCTTGCGGGTGATCAGGCGGTCTGGTGTCTGCTTGGCCTTTTCGTCGCTCTTGTAGCTGCGCCGACCGACCAGCTCGCGGGCCAGCAGGCCCGGATAGGCCTCGAGTGCGACGCGCTGCGGATCGCCCGCGTGCAGCCCCGGGAGATCGACGCCCGCCTCCAGCAGCAGCGGCAACGCCGCATGCAGCATGTAGGCGACCGGCGGGTTCACCCACTTCATCGAGGGGCTGGAGCCCGCGAGCCGGTCGAAGCGCCGGTGCGCGAACTTGGCGCCGGCGGGACGGCCGTCGCAGAAGGCGGCGAAGGTGTCGCGAATGCCGGCACGCGTAAGGCCCGCGTAGTGCAGCATGCACTCGCGCCACGCGGTGGGCCAGCCGAGGTGTTCCACCAGCTCGCGCGGCAGGCCGAAGGGGAAGTCGAAGCCGCCGATCCAGGCCTGGGGCGCGCGCAGCCAGGCGGAGAAGGCCGCCAGCGTGGGCAGCTTCTCGAGGCGCTGCAACTGCACGCGGGCGCCGTCGGAGGCACCCAGCGCCAGCACGATGGGCTTGCGCCGCGTGGGCGTGCTGGAGAAGTCGCAGCCGACGAGGAGCGTCATGCCGCGCGCGGGCGTCGCGGGATCAGGAGCGGCCGCAGATGGCGGCGGTGGCCGCGAGGTCTTCCAGCAGCGAGAGCGACACCTTGCCGGAGACGGCGTAGGGGTCCAGCTCCGGCTTCTCGGAGTACTTCAGCAGGATGGACTGGTTCAGCTTGGACACGTTCACCTGGCCCATGCTCCAGCCGCTGAAGCGCCGCTCGGAGATTTCCTCGTAGTGCAGCAGCGCGACGTCCTTGTGCCGCGGGTCCTTCTGGATGGCGCCGAACAGCTCGCTCACCTGCATGCGGCCGCCCTCGATGCACTGCAGGAAGATGCCGTCGCCGTAGCAGAGGATGCCCGTGATCCCGATCAGCGCGTTGTGCTGGCGCGATTGCACGAGGATGGACTCGATCGCCTGGGCGCTCGTGTCCGCGGAGCGGCTGCAGTACAGGAGGCGGACCAGCATTGCCTTTCAGTCCTTCTGCGGGATGAGTGCGAGGAATTCGCGGCGCAGGGCGGCGTCCTTCAGGAAGGCGCCGCGCATCACCGAGTTGATCATCTTGCTGTCCAGGTCCTTCACGCCGCGCCAGGCCATGCAGTAGTGGCGGGCTTCCATGACGATGGCCAGGCCGTCGGGCTGGGTGCGTTCCATGATCAGGTCGGCCAGCTGCACGACGGCTTCTTCCTGGATCTGGGGACGGCCCATGATCCATTCGGCCAGGCGCGCGTACTTGGACAGGCCGATCACGTTGGTGTGCTCATTGGGCATCACGCCGATCCACAGCTTGCCGATCACCGGGCACAGGTGGTGGCTGCAGGCGGAGCGCACGGTGATGGGTCCCACGATCATCAGCTCGTTGAGGTGCTCGGCGTTCGGGAACTCGGTGATCGCGGGCGCCTTGACGTAGCGGCCCCGGAAGACCTCGTTGAGGTACATCTTGGCCACGCGCCGCGCCGTGTTGCTGGTGTTGTGGTCGTTGGTCGTGTCGATGACCATGCTGTCCAGCACGGCCTGCATCTTCTCTTCCACCTCGTCCAGCAGCTTTTCCATCTCGCCGGGTTCGATGAATTCGGCGATGTTGTCGTTGGAATGGAAACGCTTGCGCGCCGCGAGCACGCGCTCGCGGATCTTGACCGACATCGGCACGCCCTCGTCGTCGGGCGGGGCGGGGCGCAGCTGGCTGGAGGGATCGGCTTTCATCAGCATGGTCGACTTTAACACCGGGGGTGGAAACCCCGGGATGGACGCTACGAACCCAGCAGGCGTTCCAGGTCTTGCAGCGAATCGGCCTCGTGGAGGGGTTTGTCGTCCCGGATCCGCAGCATCCGCGGAAAACGCACGGCGATGCCGCTGCGGTGCCGGCCGGATCGGTTGATGCCCTCGAAGCCCAGCTCGAACACCAGGCTGGGCCGGACGCTCCGCACGGGCCCGAACTTCTCCACCGTGGTACGCCGGATGATGCCGTCCACCCGGCGGAATTCCTCGTCCGTCAGGCCGGAATAGGCCTTGGCGAAGGGCACCAGTTGCAGGGCATCGGGCGCGGGCGGTTCCTTGCGTGCGATCGCCTCCACCGCCGCCGCGGCCTCCTCCGGCGCCGCGGGTGGCCGGTTCCAGACCGCGAAGGTGTAGTCGGTGTAGACCGAGGACCTGCGGCCGTGCCCCGGCTGCGCGTACACCAGCACGCAGTCGACGCTCATGGGGTCGATCTTCCACTTCCACCACAAGCCTTCCGCCTTGGTGCGGCCGGTGCCGTAGGCGGCATCGCGCCGCTTGAGCATGAAGCCCTCCACGCCCAGCGCGCGGGAGCGTTCGCGCCGGCGCGCGAACTCCAGCCAGGAATCGGCCACCTCCACGGGGGAGAGCTCCAGGCCCGACCCGGCAACGACGGCCTCGAGCCGCTTGCGCCGCTCGTCCTGCGTGAGGCCGCGCAGGTCGGCACCGCCCTGTTCCAGCAGGTCGTAGGCCATGAAGCGCACCGGCGCCTCGGCCAGGATCTTCTTCGTGAGGTTCTTGCGGCCGATGCGCTGCTGCAGCAGGGCGAAGGGGGCTGGACGGCCCCGGAGTTGTCCGGTATCCGGATCGGCTTCTTGCCTCCAGACCAGGATCTCGCCATCGAGCACGGTGCCGTCGGCGAGGTGCTGCGCGCGCTCCACGATCTCCGGGAAGCGCTCGGTCACGAGCTCCTCGCCGCGCGACCAGACCCAGACCCGCCCACCGCGCTTGACCAGCTGCCCACGGATGCCGTCGTACTTCCATTCGACCATCCACTCATCGACCGGCCCCAGGCGCGCGGCGAACAGCTCCGGCGGCAGGTCCAGCTGGTGGGCGAGGAAGAAGGGATAGGGCTGTCCCTCGTCGCGCGGCTCGGGCACGCCCTCCTCCGCCTTCGCGACCAGCTGCTCGTACCGCTCGGGCGAAGGCGTGACCTTGCCGTCGGTGTAGCCCATCATGCGCTGCGCCACGCGCTTGGCGTCGATGCCGGCATGGGCGGCGAGCGCGCGCTGCACCAGCAGCTTGCTCACACCGACGCGGAAGCCGCCGCCGACCAGCTTCACCAGCAGGAACCGCCCCAGGCCATCCAGTTCCTGCAGCCAGGCCGCGACGCGTCGCGCCACCTCCTCGTCGGGCAGGCCGCGCAGCGGCAGCAGGCGGTCCTCCACCCACTCGGCGAGGCCCACGTCCGACGGCGTTTCGCCGCGGGGCAGCACGAGGGAAATCGTTTCCGCGAGGTCGCCGACGGACTGGTAGCACTCGTCGAACAGCCAGGCCTCGATCTGCGCCAGCTGGCAGGCCAGGGCCACCAGCGAGGCCGTCTTCACCACCTGCCGCGGCTTGCCGCCGGCGAGGAAGTACACCGCCCACGCCGCATCGCGTGCGGGGGCCTCGTCGAAATAGCGCGCGAGCGCCTCGACCTTCTCGTTGGTGGACGTGGTCGCGTCCAGCTCGCTGAACAGCCGCGAGAAGCGCTTCATCGGAACCAGCCGCGCGCGAGCATCAGGCCGAAGAGGCCCAGGACGGCCAGGAAGGCGGGCCAGCCGAGCGCGAACCAGAGCCGGAAGCGACCGTGGAAGCGCGCGTCGAGCTGCCCCACGGTCTGCGCGCGGACCGCGCCGTTGCGCAGGAGGATCTGCAGCCACACGACGGGCAGCCAGCAGGCGCCCACGAAGGCATAGAGCACGAGCACCCACAGCAACCAGCGGTCCGGCCACCGGCCGCCCGTCATGCGCCACAGGAACCAGCCCGTGACCGGCTGCGCGATGGCGGCCGTGGCGGTGAACACCGTGTCGGCGATGACCGTGAGCCGCAGCACGCCCTGGATCAGGCCGATGTTGCCCTCCTGCATGCCGCGCCGGTAGCCGAACCACGCGAAGAAGGCGATGCCCATGCCGGTGCCGAACAGGACGGCGGCGCCCAGGAGGTGCAGCCACTTGACGACCAGGTAGCTCACCGCGCGTGCTCCTCGCGCTGCCGGACGGTGTCGCCTGCCTCCACGACGAGATCGGCCTGCATGCCCCAGCGCGCAAACTCCGGCGCGAATTCCGCGAGCGTGAGCAGCCCCATGCACGGGCGCGCGCCTGCCGGCCAGGGCTGGCCGCCGGCGAGCCGGCGCGCCAGCAGGATGGTGGCCATGGAGGGGATCTCCGGGCCATGGTGGCCTGGGGCGAAGATGTTCCAGGCGAGCTGCAGCGGCGCGCCCTGGACGTCCTCGCCGCGCAGGCGCACGACCATGCCGCCGTCGGGCGTGCCCAACGGGTCGAACACCTTGCCGGCCAGGTGCATCGCCTGCGCCAGCCGATGCGAGCGCAGCGGCACGCCCAGCCGGCGCAGAGCGGCGAGCGCGGCAAAGGCGTACTGCGTGGGCGCGACCTCCAGCGCGGCACGGAACATGACGTCCGACACGCCCGCATAGCGCTGAGGGAACAGCTCCAGGTCGGGGATGTCGCACAGCGCGCCGCGCCGCGGCTTCAGGCGCGCAATGTGCACGGGGTGGGGGGCCGCCCAGCCTTGCTGCGCCTGCCACCGTCCGTCCTTCCAGACCTGCACCGGGGTGCCGCAGTAGCTCAGGACGCCCGCGATGGTCGCGGTGCCCCGCGGGGCGCGCTGCGCCGGCGCGATGCAGAAGTCGATGGCGTCCAGGCGGGCGAAGCGCCCGCGGTACGCGTCCACGACCGCCGACGACAACGCCGGCACCGTGCTGGCGCCCGTGATCGCCGCCAGGCCCGCGTCGCGGAACGTCGCATCCAGCGCCGCGCCGAAGTCGCAGACGAAGCGGCGTCCGTCCGCCAGGTCGATGTAATGGCTGCCTGCCGCGGCGGTCGCCCGCGCCACGCCGTAGTCCTGGTCCTGGAACGGTCCCGCCGTGTGGATCACGAGGTCCGGCCGGAGCTCGGCAAGCCGTGCGGGAAAGGACGCGTCGCGCGTGTCCAGCGCCGCTGCGGAAGCGCCCAGCGGCGTCGCGAAGGCTTGCGCCCGCTCCTGGTCGCGCGCCGCCACCACCAGCGCGATGCGCGCATCACCGGCAAGCGCGCGGCAGATGCGCGCGCCGAAGTTGCCCGTGCCTCCCAGGACCACGACCTTCATGACGCTCCCTTTTCTCCTTCGGCTTGCAGGTCGGCTTCGACCACGTCATCGCCGTATTCGGTCTGGAACGACGCGGCCTGCAGGCCGCGCTCGCCCAGGTAGCGCACCATCGCCCCGGAGCTTCCGTGCGTCACGATCACCCGCTGCGCCCCCGTGGCCGCGATGGCATCGAGCAGCCCCGGCCAGTCCGCATGGTCCGACAGCACGAAGCCCCGGTCGTAGCCGCCGCGGCGGCGGTTGCCGCGCACCTGCATCCAGCCGCTGGCGAACGCGGTCTGGGCGTCGCCGAAGCGCCGCAACCACGGGCTGGCCGCGGCGCCCGGCGGGCACACCACCAGGCAGCGGCGCAGGTCCGCCTTGTCGGTCACCTCGGTCACCATGCGCGTGCCGGGGAGCGACACGCCGGCCGCGCGGTACGCCTCGTTCAGCGGCCGCACCGCGCCGTGCACGATGATCGGTCCGATCGAGGCATCGACGCCATTCAGCACGCGTTGCGCCTTGCCGAAGCTGTAGCAGCACAGCACGCTCGCGCGGCCGTGCGACGCATTGCGCGCCCACCAGGCGTCGATGCCGGCGAACACCTCGCCGTCCGGGCACCAGCGGTAGATCGGCAGGCCGAAGGTCGATTCGGTGACGAACACGTCGCAGCGCACGGGCTCGAAGGGCGCGCAGGTCGGGTCCGGGGCCACCTTGTAGTCGCCGCTCGCCACCCAGACCTGCCCGCCGTGCGCGAGGCGCACCTGCGCCGATCCCAGCACGTGGCCGGCGGGATGCAGGGACAGGGTCACGCCATGGTGGACGATGCTCTCGCCGTAGGGCAGCAACTGCAGCGCGACGTCGCCGAGGCGCGCGCGCAGCACGCCTTCTGCAGGCTCTGCCGCCAGGTAATGTCCATTGCCGGGGCGCGCATGGTCGGAATGCGCATGGGTGATCACGGCGCGCGCCACCGGCCGCCAGGGATCGATGTAGAAGTCTCCCGGCGGGCAGTACAGCCCTTCCGGCCGCTGGACCACCAAGTCGCTCACAGGTACTTCTTCCCCTGGACCATCAGCAGCACGCGCATGATCACGAAGGCGAGGCTCTCCTTGACCCGCTGGAAGCGGGAGCGCCTCTCGAACGCGGCCCGGTCCATGGGCTTGCCTTCATGCACCATGGCATGCACCAGCCGCTCGCGCAGGCGCTGCGCGAAGGTTGCGTCCTCCACCACGATGTTGGCCTCGCGCGCGAGCAGCAGGCTCAGCGGATCGAGGTTCGACGAACCCACCGTCGCCCAACGGCCGTCGATCACCGCCACCTTGGCGTGCAGGAAACTGGGGGCGTACTCGTGGATGTGGATGCCCGCGCGCAGCAGCGCGCCGAACACGGGACGCGACGCGTAGTACTGCATGAAGTACTCGTAGCGTCCCTGCAGCAGCAGGTTCACCTGCACCCCGCGCTTCGCGGCGCTCACGAGTGCGCGCCGCATGCGGCCGCCCGGCACGAAGTAGGCATTGGCGATGATGATTTCGCTGCGGGCGCGGCCGATGGCGCGCAGGTAGGCCTTCTCGATCACGGCGCGGTTGCGCAGGTTGTCGCGCAGCAGCAGCGCGGCGCGCGCATTGCGCACGTCCTGCCGCGCCGCCACCGGCTGCATGGGTGCGCGGTAACCCGCGCGCCACATCCCGAAGGCCTCGCCCAGCTGGACCCGCTTCAGCTGCCCCATGGCCTCGATGCGCGCCCACTGCCGCTGCATGGTCAGGTGCATCTGCTGCACCAGCGGGCCTTCCACCCGCAGGGAGAAGTCGAAGCGCGGCGCGAGCAGCGCGCCGTGGTTGGGATCGTGGTAGTCATCGAGGATGTTGATGCCGCCGCAGAAGCCCAGCACGCCATCGACCACGCACAGCTTGCGGTGCAGCCGGCGCCACTGGCCGGGCGACAGCAGGCCGAAGGTGCCCGTGCGCGAATAGAGCACCCACTGCACGCGCGACGCCTCGAAGCGAAGTTGCCAGAACGGCGGCAGCTCCGGCGTGCCGTAGCCGTCCATCACCAGGTGCACGGTCACGCCGCGCCGGCCCGCACGCTCCAGCGCATAGCCCACCTCGGCGCCGCTGCCGGTGGTGTCGAAGATGTAGGTCTCCAGCAGCACCTCGCGCTGCGCCGCATCGATGGCCCCCACCAGCGAGGGGAAGAAATCCGTGCTGCCCTCCAGCAGCTGCAGGCCGTGGCCGGCGCGCAGGGGTGGGATGGCGTGGGGCATGGCGGGTCGCTGGTCCGGTGACTAGAGCTTGAACTCCGCGATCAGCGGCAGGTGGTCGGACATGCGCCACCAGATGCGGCCGCGCGGGATCTCGAGGCCCACCGGCTTCATGCCGCGCGCATAGACGAAGTCCAGCTGCGTGAGCGGCAGGCGCGAGGGATAGGTGAGCGCGCGTTCGGCCATGAAGTCCTGCATGCGCAGCTCGTTCATCGCGGGACGCAGCTTGGCGCCCCAGTCGTTCATGTCGCCGGCCACCACCAGCGGCGCCGTGCGCGGGACCTCGCGCCTGATGTAGGTCGCGAGCTGCTCCACCTGGCGCGCGCGGCTGGAGGCGATCAGCCCCAGGTGCAGCACGATGACATGCACCTGCCGCCGTCCGACCTCCAGCTGCACGTGCAGCAGGCCACGCTGCTCGAAACGGTGGTCGGACATGTCCTCGTGGCCCTGCGAGATGATGGGCCAGCGCGAAAGCAGCGCATTGCCGTGCTCGCCGTGCTTGGTCTTGGCGTTGGTCTGGTAGACGGCGTAGTAGCCCTCGGGGCACAGGAACTCCGCCTGGGGCAGCTCGGGCCAGCGCGTGAAGTAGCGCTGCTCGCGCCGGTGCAGCTTGCGCACCTCCTGCAGGCACACGATGTCGGCGTCGAGCTGCTCCACGGCATGGCCGAGGTTGTGGATCTCCAGCCGCCGCACGGGGCCGAGCCCCTGTACGCCCTTGTGGATGTTGTAGGTGGCGATCCTCAGGACGGTCATGCGCTGAATTCTGGCAGCATCAGGATCGCCTCGGCGTTCGACGGCGAGAAGCACTGGTCCGCAGCCTCCCGCCATGGCAGCCAGCGGTACGCCGTGTGCTCGCGCGGATTGAGCGTCACCGGCGTGCCCACCGGCACGCACAGGCCGAACACATGCTCGCGATTGCGCGTGACCCCTGGCGCATAGCGGTGCAGGTAGTGCGGGTAGATGTCGTAGACGTTCTCCAGGTTCCAGTCCGCGAGCCTGCCGGTGCAGCCGGCGATCCCCGTTTCCTCCTGCACTTCGCGCATCGCGGTCTCCACGAAGCTCTCGTCCTCGCGGTCCTTGGAGCCGGTCACGGACTGCCAGGTGCCGGGCGTGTCCGCGCGGTTGATCAGCAGCACGTCCAGGGTGGGCGTGTGGATCACGACGAGGACGGAGAGGGGGATCTTGAAGGGCCGGGGAACGGTCACGCCAGCAGAATACCGTCATTCCCGCGGAGGCGGGAATCCAGGGCGCCAGAAAGCAAAAGCGGCGCTCGCGCGCCGCTTCCTGAAGCCCTGGGTTCCCGCCTGCGCGGGGACGACGGCCTATGCGCCCGCCGGGTTCCGCAGCCGGATGTGCAGTTCGCGCAGCTGCTTCTCGTCCACCGGTCCCGGCGCCTGCGTCAGCAGGTCCTGCGCGCGCTGGGTCTTCGGGAAGGCGATCACGTCGCGCAGGGACTCGGCGCCCGTCATCAGCATGACGAAGCGGTCCAGGCCGATGGCGATGCCGCCGTGCGGGGGCGCGCCGTACTGCAGCGCGTCCAGCAGGAAGCCGAACTTCGCCTTCGCTTCCTCGGCATCGATCTTCAGCGCGCGGAACACCTTGCTCTGCACGTCCTCGCGGTGGATCCGGACGGAGCCGCCACCGAGTTCGATGCCGTTCAGGACCGCGTCGTAGGCCTTGGCCAGGCAGCGGCCGGGGTCGGTCTCGAGCCAGTCCTCGTGGCCGTCCTTGGGCGAGGTGAACGGGTGGTGCACCGCGTTCCAGCGCTGCGCATCCTCGTCGAACTCGAACATCGGGAAGTCGACCACCCACAGCGGCCGCCATTCGCCTTCGACCAGCCCCTTCGACTTGCCGAATTCGCTGTGGCCGACCTTCACGCGCAGCGCGCCGATGCCGTCGTTGACGACCTTCGCCTTGTCGGCGCCGAAGAAGATCAGGTCGCCGTTCTGCGCGCCGGTGCGCTTCAGGATCTCGGCGATCGCGCGGTCGTGCAGGTTCTTCACGATCGGCGACTGCAGGCCCTCGCGGCCGGCGGCGACGTCGTTGACCTTGATCCAGGCCAGGCCCTTGGCACCGTAGATCTTCACGAACTCGGTGTAGCCGTCGATCTCGCCGCGGCTCATCTCGCCGCCGTGCGGCACGCGCAGGCCGACCACGCGGCCGTCCTCGGCGTTGGCCGGGCCGGAGAAGACCTTGAAGTCGACGTCCTTCATGACGTCCGTCAGCTCGGTGAACTCCAGCTTCACGCGCAGGTCCGGCTTGTCGGAACCGTACAGGCGCATGGCGTCGGCGTGCTGCATCACGGGGAAGGCGCCGATGTCGATGCCCAGCACGTTCTGGAAGGTGCTGCGGATCATGCCCTCGAACATCGTGCGGATCTCCTCCTCCTTCAGGAAGGAGGTCTCCACGTCGATCTGCGTGAACTCGGGCTGGCGGTCCGCGCGCAGGTCCTCGTCGCGGAAGCACTTGGTGATCTGGTAGTAGCGGTCGAAGCCGGCCACCATCAGCAGCTGCTTGAACAGCTGGGGCGACTGCGGCAGCGCGAAGAACATGCCGTCGTGCACGCGCGAGGGCACCAGGTAGTCGCGCGCGCCCTCCGGCGTCGACTTGGTCAGCATCGGCGTCTCGATGTCGATGAAGCCGTTGGCGTCCAGGAACTTGCGCACTTCCATCGTCACGCGGTAGCGCAGCATCAGGTTGTTCTGCATGTACGGGCGGCGCAGGTCCAGCACGCGGTGCAGCAGGCGCGTCGTCTCCGACAGGTTCTCGTCATCGAGCTGGAACGGGGGCGTCACCGAGGGGTTCAGCACGGTGAGCTCGTGGCACAGTACCTCGATCTTGCCGCTCTTGAGGTTCTCGTTGGTCGTGCCGGCGGGCCGCGCGCGCACGACGCCCTTCACCTGGATGCAGAACTCGTTGCGCAGGCCTTCGGCCGTCTTGAACATCTCGGGGCGGTCCGGGTCGCACACGACCTGGACGTAGCCCTCGCGGTCCCGCAGGTCCACGAAGATCACGCCGCCGTGGTCGCGGCGGCGGTTCACCCAGCCGCACAGGGTCACGGTCTGGCCCATCAGGGCTTCGGTCACCAGGCCGCAGTAGGTGGTACGCATCGATTGGGACATGGGAAATCTCTCGGGAGGGAAGGCCGCCGGCGCAGGGGCCGGCTTCAGCGGTTCGCGGGCGCGGCGGCCGGGACGACGACGCCCATGGACACCACGTACTTCAGCGCCTCGTCGACGCTCATCTTCAGTTCGATGCAGTCGCTCTTGCGCAGCATCACGAAATAGCCGCCCGTGGGGTTGGGCGTGGTGGGGACATACACGCTGACGTATTCCTCGCCGCGCAGGTACGTCGTGACGTCGCCGCCGGGCGCGCCGGTGACGAAGCCGATGGTCCAGACGTCGGCGCGCGGCCACTGCACCAGCACCGCGGTGCGGAAGGCGTTGCCGCTTTCGGAGAACAGCGTGTCCGAGACCTGCTTGACGCTGGAATAGATGCCGCGCACCACCGGGATGCGCGCGACGATACGGTCGCCCCAGGCCACCAGCTTCTTGCCGATGAAGTTGCTGGCGATGGCGCCGGCGGTCAGCAGGATGGCCAGCGTCAGCACGAGGCCGAAGCCGGGGATGTGCATCCCGATCAGGCGGTCAGGCTGCCAGGCCTCCGGCAGGATCAGCAGTGTCTGGTCGAGGGTATCGATGACCCAGCGCAGCACGGAAGCCGTGATGGCCACCGGAACGATGACGAGCAGCCCCGCCAGCAGCCATTTGCGGAGTGCTGCCATCGAAACTCAGTGGCAGGCGCAGGACGCGCCGCAGCCGCCGGCGGAAGCGCTGGGCGTGTCCGACGACTTGGAGGGGGTGGCGGCGGCGCTGTCGGCGGGCTTGCTGTCGCCCGACGCGGAAGCCGGTGCGGACGACGGCGTGCTGCTGCCGTTGCGGAAATCCGTCGCGTACCAGCCGGAACCCTTGAGCTGGAAGCCGGCAGCGGTGAGCTGCTTCGCGAACGTTTCCGCGCCGCAGGCGGGGCAGGCGGTCAGCGGGGCATCCGAGATCTTCTGCAGAACGTCCTTGGCATGGCCACAGGAGCCGCACTTGTAGGCGTAGATGGGCATGGCGAGGTCAGGAGGTCGTAGGGTGCAAAGCCCGAAATTATAGGCGACCCCCCAAAACTCAATCCCCCAGGCGACCTTTGGCCGCCCCGGGCCATCCGCCCGTCAGGCCGTGCGGTGGTGGGAGCCGTGCGCGCCGTGCTCCGCCGCCGGCATGCCCGCCACGTGGCGCGTCGGCTCCTGGCGGTTCCGCAGCACCTGCGGCGCCAGCGACCCCGCGACGAGGCCGAAGAAGGCGGCGATGAGGCCCGCCAACTGGCCCGGGAAGGCCTTGCTGAGCGCCTCCCCGCCCACTTGCGGGAAGAACAGGATCCACACCGCGATGCCCGCCGTCACCGACGCGATCGCGCCCTGGGTGGTCGCCCGCTTCCAGTACAGGCCCATCACCAGCGGCACGAAGGCGCCGACGAGGGTCACCTGGTAGGCCGCGGACACCAGTTCGTAGATCGAGGTGCCCTGCATCTTCACGGCGTACAGCAGCACCAGCGCGGTGAACACCACGATGGTGGCGCGCATGGCGAACAGCTGCTCCTTGTCGGTGAGGCGGGGGCGCAGGTTCTTGTAGATGTTCTCCACGAAGCTGGTCGACGGCGCCAGCAACGTCGCCGACGACGTGCTCTTGATGGCCGAAAGCAGCGCCCCGAAGAACAGGATCTGCATGACGAGCGGCATCCGCGTGAGCACGAAGGTGGGCAGCACCTTCTGGTAGTCGTTCTTGGCCAGGTCCATGGCGTGGTCGCCCATCACCACGACGGCGCTGGCGACGATGAACATGGGCACGAAGGCGAAGAGGATGTACGAGACGCCGCCGATCACGGCGCCGTTGCGGGCCGTCTTTTCGTCCTTGGCCGACATCACGCGCTGGAACACGTCCTGCTGCGGGATGCTTCCCAGCATCATGGTCAGGCCGGCGCCGACGAAGAAGGCCATGTCGGTGAAGGTGGGCGCCGGGAAGAACTTCCACAGGTCCTTGGACGTCGCCAGGGCCACGACCTTGTCGGCGCCGCCGGCCAGGTCGGCCGAGAACAGGGCGATGATCCCCAGGCCCAGGACCAGCACGATCATCTGGATGAAGTCGGTCCAGGCCACCGCCAGGAAGCCGCCGATCACCACGTAGACCAGCACCGCCAGCGTGCCCACGACCATGCCGGTCGTCTCCGACATCGCGCCGTTCGTCAGCACCGAGAAGACCAGGCCCAGGGCCGTGATCTGGGCGGCCACCCAGCCCAGGTAGCTCAGGATGATGGCCAGCGAGCAGAACACCTCGATGCCGCGGCCATAGCGCTGGCGGTAGAAGTCGCCGATGGTCAGCAGGTTCTGCCGGTAAAGCTTGGTGGCGAAGAACAGGCCTACGAGGATCAGGCAGGTGCCGGCGCCGAACGGGTCTTCGACGATCGCGTTCAGGCCGCCCTGAACGAAGCGCGCCGGGATGCCCATGACCGTCTCCGCCCCGAACCAGGTCGCGAAGGTGGTCGTCACCACCATGATCAGCGGCAGCCGCCGTCCGGCGATGGCGAAGTCCGTGGTGTTCTTGATCCGGGTGCCGGCCCAGACCCCGATCCCCAGCGTCCCGACGAGGTACAGGACGACAAAGGCAACGAGCGTGTAATTCATGGTCCCAACCCCTCCTCGCCCCTGTCGGGCTGGGCGGCATTATGCCGCGCGGCCCCAGGGGCTAAAAGAGGTGCGCGCGCAGCAGCAGGGAAAGCAACCCGGCCAGGCCCAGGGCCAGGCCGAGCCCGATGATGGTCTGGAGGAGCCGGTTGGTCCTGCGAAGTTCCGCCATCAATGCGTCGGCGTCCTGCTTCAGCAGCCCGCGCTCGTGGCGCAGGCTCTTGTGGATCAGGTGCGGCAGCTCGGGGAGGATCTTGGCGTAGCGGGGCGCCTGGTCCCGCAGCTCCTGCCAGAGCTTCTGGGGACCGATCTGGTCCATCATCCAGCGCTCCAGGAAGGGCTTGGCGGTGCTCCACAGGTCCAGGTCGGGATCGAGCTGGCGCCCCAGCCCCTCGATGTTCAGCAGCGTCTTCTGCAGCAGCACCAGCTGCGGCTGGATTTCCACGTTGAACCGGCGCGAGGTCTGGAACAGGCGCATGAGCACCATGCCCAGGGAGATCTCGCGCAGCGGCCGGTCGAAATACGGTTCGCACACGGTGCGCACCGCCGCTTCGAGCTCGTCCACCCGGGTGCCGGGCGGCACCCAGCCGGACTCGATGTGCAGCTCCGCGACGCGCTTGTAGTCGCGGCGGAAGAAGGCCGTGAAGTTCTGCGCCAGGTAGTCCTTGTCGAACTCCGTGAGCGTGCCGATGATGCCGAAGTCCAGCGAGATGTAGCGGCCGAAGCTGCCCGCCGCCACGCTCACCTGGATGTTGCCCGGGTGCATGTCGGCGTGGAAGAAGCCGTCGCGGAAGACCTGGGTGAAGAAGATGGTGACGCCGTCGCGCGCCAGCTGGCGCAGGTCCACCCCATGTTCGCGCAGCCGTTCGGTCTGCGAGATCGGGATGCCCGCCATGCGCTCCATCACCATCACCTCGGGATGCACGAAGTCCCAGTACATCTCCGGGATCAGCACCAGGTGCAGGTCGGTCATGTTGCGGCGCAGCTGCGCGGCGTTGGCGGCCTCGCGCACGAGGTCCAGCTCGTCGTGCAGGTACTTGCTGAACTCGGCGACCACCTCGCGCGGCTTCAGGCGGCGCGCGTCGTGGGAGAGCCGCTCCATCCAGCCGGCCATCATCCGCATCAGCGCCAGGTCCTTCTCGATCACCGGCAGCATGCCGGGGCGCAGCACCTTGACGGCCACCTCGCGCACCTCGCCCGTGCGCAGCCGGAGGGTGGCGAAGTGGACCTGGGCGATGGAGGCGCTGGCGACCGGCGTGCGGTCGAAGGTCTCGAAGATCGCGTTCAGCGGCCGCCGGAAGGCGCGCTCGATGGTCGCCACCGCCACCTCGGAGGGGAACGGCGGCACCCGGTCCTGCAGCAGCGCCAGTTCCTCGGCGATGTCGGGCGGCAGCAGGTCGCGCCGGGTGGACAGCACCTGGCCGAACTTGACGAAGATGGGACCGAGCGCCTCGAGGGCCTGGCGCAGGCGCTGCCCGCGCGGGGCATCGATCTGCTTGCGGCGGCCGAACGAGATGATCCTGGCCAGCCCGCGCAGACGGAAGCCGGAGAGCGCCAGCTCGTCCAGCCCGTAGCGGAGGATGACCCAGACGATGACGATGGCGCGCACGTAGCGCGTCATCCGCCCGCCTGTCCCGGTGCGGCCGGCGTCGCGGGTGCGGCGGAGCCGGCGGGCGCCGCGGCCGGGCCGCGGCCGACGAACGAGCGCACGGCTTCGGCCATGCGGTGCAGGACGTTGCCCATCGCGTGGGCGGGCGCGTCGCCGAACACGCGCGCCAGGTCTTCCTCCACGTCCCAGCGGACGTGGTCCACCAGCCACTGCACCTCGGCGGCGAGCTGCACGTCGCCGGCGATGCGCACGGCGGGCTTGTCGCCACGCAACGCCGACTGGGCCAGGGCCATCGGCGATTCCTCCGTGACGGTGAGCGTGAGATCGGCGGGCTGGGTGGCGGAACCCAGGTCCAGCAGGCCCGCCGGCGTGGCCACCAGGCGCATGCTGAAGTGGCGCCAGTGCGCCTCCACCAGGCGGCCGGCCTGGCGTTTCAGCCTGGCCTGTGCTTCCGGCTCCTGCTGCAGCACGTGGTTGAACAGCAGCACCAGGCGGTGCTGCATTTCCTGCACCACCCACGGCGGCGGCTGGAAAGCCTGGCCGAGACGGTCGAAGAGCTGGTCGAACAGGGAGGGCGCGGTACTGGCCATCCCGCGATTATGGTCGTTCGGCGTTCAGCGTTCAGCGTTCAGCGTTGAGCGTGTCTCGTCCCGCTGAACGCTCAACGCCCAACGCTGAACCTCACTGGAGAGCCTGCACTCCCGCCACCAGCCAGCCGCTCGAGCCGTCCCTGGGCTTGGTCATGTTCCAGACCTCGCGGAACGGCGTCGGGCCGGCCGAGGGCTCCTCGCGGATCAGGCCGGAGAACTCCACGCTGGCCATGTATTCGCTGGCGAGCTCCTCGATGCCGAGCAGCTTCGCCTCCAGCATCACCACGTCGGTCTTCTGCCCGGGCGCGGCGCCCGCGTGGTCCCGCTCGGCGATCTGGCTGCGGATCTCGCGCAGCATCTCGTCGGTCATCATGCTGCGCAGCGTGTTCACGTCGCCGCGGTCCCAGGCGTCCTGCAAGGTGGTGAAGTTGCGCTTGGCGGCGACGAGGAAGCCCTCGGTGTCGAAGCCGGCCGGGACGCCCCAGGTCTGCGAGCCGTCCAGGGCGCCGCCCGGCGGGTTGCCGATCTCCGAGCCGATGCGCAGGTTCGCGGCGTCGTGCGCGTGGTGCGTGTCGAAGCCGCTTTCCCAGGGCCGGGCCGAAGCGTCGTTGCCGACCTTCTGCGGGTTGTACTGGCGCGGTGACAGGGGCTGGTCGGCGCTCAGGCCGCTGTTCTGATAGGCGCCGCGCGGCATGCCCGCGGCGGCCGGCTGCGGCCGGCGCCGCATCATGCCGATGGCCATGAACACCAGCAGCGCGAGCAGCACCACCAGCATGAAGTTGGCGAAGCCGGCGCCGAAACCGAGGAAGTTGGCCAGCGCCGCGAGGCCCAGGCCGGCAGCGAGGCCGCCCAGGATGCCGCCCCAGCGGCTGCGCTGCGGCTGCGCCGCCGTGGCCGGCTGCGTCCCGGGCGCGGTGCTGCGTTGCGCGTCGACGGGCGCATTGGGCGTCGCGGCCGGCGGCGCGCTCTGGCGCTGCGTCACGTTGGACGATTGGCGGCCGACGGAACCACCGCCTCCCAGGCGGCGGGCCGCATCCGCGTCGAGGGCGCCAAATACCAGCACCGCGGCAATCAAAGCAGTCCAGAGTCTCACGGGTCTCTCCTTTTGCGCCCCATGTGCGGCTTCAGCACTTGATTGCAACATGCAGCGCCGCCACCCCTGCCGTGAGGTTGTGGTAGTCCACATGCCCGAAACCGCTTTTCTTCATCATTGCCTTCAGCTCCTCCTGCCCCGGATGCATGCGGATGGATTCCGCGAGGTAGCGGTAGCTCGCTTCGTCGCGGGCCACCAGCCGCCCGATCCGCGGCAGGATGCTGAATGAATACCAGTCATACGCCTTTTCCAGGGGCTTCGCCACCTTGGAGAACTCCAGCACCAGCAACTTGCCGCCCGGACGCAACACCCTGTGCATTTCGGCCAGCGCGGCGTCCTTGTGCGTCATGTTGCGCAGGCCGAAGCCGACGCTCACGCGGTCGAAGCTTTCCGGGGGGAACGGGAGTTTTTCCGCGTCGCACACGAGCGTCGGCAGCACGACGCCGGCGTCGAGCAGGCGATCGCGCCCCACCCGCAGCATCGAAGCATTGATGTCCGTGTGCACCACCAGGCCCTCGCTGCCGACCTTGCGCGCGAACGCGCGGGCCAGGTCGCCGGTGCCGCCGGCGATGTCCAGCACGCGCTGGCCGGGCCGCAGGTCCGCGGCGAGCACCGTGTACGCCTTCCAGGCGCGGTGCAACCCCATGGACATGAGGTCGTTCATCAGGTCGTAGCGCGGCGCCACGGAGTCGAACACGCCGCGCACGCGGCGTGCCTTGTCGCGCTCCTCGACGGACTGGAAACCGAAGTGGGTCTGGCTCATGGCAATGCGTCCGTGCTTCAGTGACCGCAGGCGTGGCCGGCCTTGTCGGGCATGGCGGCGTCGCGGTCCGTGCCCGCTTCGCGCAGGCGCTTTTCGTAGTCCTCCCACAGCTGCGCCTGCTGCGCGCCGAGGAAGTACAGGTAATCCCAGGAGAAGATGCCGCTGTCGTGGCCGTCCGAGAAGGTGGGCTTGACGGCGTAGTTGCCGACCGGCTCCAGCGCAACGACGTCCACGTCGCGCTTGCCGGTCTGCAGCACCTCCTGGCCCGGCCCGTGGCCCTGCACTTCGGCCGACGGCGAATACACGCGCATCAGTTCGAACGGAATGCGGAAGGTGGAACCGTCGGAAAAGCCCACCTCGAGCACGTGCGATGCACCGTGCACGGTGATGGACTGCGGAGAAGGAGTGTCTTTGCGCAAACCGGCCATGGCGCCAGTTTACGTGGTTCACCCGAGATCCGCGTTCGGCGAATCTCGAGGGGCAAGGTCAGAAGCGGATGCCGACGGTGAGGTAGAAGCGGTCGTCGTTCTTCTGCGGCGAGCCGGAATTCAGCGTCAGGGGCACGCGGCTTCCGCGCAGGAGCTTGCCGTAATCCGCCGTCGCCACGACCGGGCCGCGCACGAAGCGCAGCCCGAGGCCGACGCTGACGAGGCGGTCGGTCGCGGGATTGGTCAGCCCGTCCTGGTCGTTGTTGCGCACCCAGCCGGCGTCCAGGAAACCCAGGAAACGCAGGCCCTGCGTGACTTCCGGCGTCACCAGCTCCAGGGTGCCGGACACGCCGGAGTCCCCCGTGACGGGCCGTTCCGTGTCGGTGCCGCGCACCGAGCCCAGGCCGCCGATGCCGAACTGCTCGCCCGAGATCAGCACGTCCGGGCTGTACTGCAGGGCGCCACGCGCGTTCCAGGACCAGGTGCCGAAGACCGGCGCCGTGTAGTTGGCCGCCGCGCGCACTGCCTTGAAGTACACGGTCTTGATGCGCGGATCCTCGGTCTGGTAGGACGCGAGGTCGTTGTGCGAGCCGGCGCCCGTGTTGGCGGCGAATTCGGCGTTGTAGCCCCAGACGGCCGTGTCGGTCTCCGTGCGCGCCGTGTAGCCCAGCGTGAGGGGGACGCTGCGGCGGTCCTCCTGGCCGAAGTTCTCGCCGTTCAGCTTGGCGCCGTTGAACACCTTGTTGTCCACGCCCAGGGACACGTAGCTGCGGCGCCCGCCCTTGGGCGGCAGGTACTGGGTGTATGCGAGCGAGAAGGTGTGGCCGGCGCCGGTGCTGTTGAAGGCGCCGAAATTGCCGACCACGTCGGAGTTCGTGTAGGTGGCGCCGATCACGCCGCCCCACGCGTACATCGGGATCTTGTACGACAGGCCCAGCTGCTTGACGTTGTCGGAGTGCTCGATCGAAGTGGTGTACGCGCCGATGAACTGGTGGTCGAGGTTGAACAGGTTCGTGTGGCCGCCAGTCACCACGAGGCGGTCGCGCCCGGTCGCGTCGTCGCCCGTGTTGGACACGGCGACGGTTGCCGTCCAGGGGCGCTGCTCCTTCACGCTGATGGTCGCGTCGATCTTGTCCGGCTCGTCCGACTCGCGCAGCCCTACCTGGACCTGCTTGTTCGGGTTCTCGTTGGCGATCGCGGTCTGGATCGCCAGCGTGCGGAAGTTGGGGCTCTCGCCCTCGCGCAGTTCCGGCAGGGTGCGACGGATGTTGCCGTCGTCGTAGATCTTGTTGCCTTCGATCGCGACCTTGCCGATCGCGAACTTCACGATGTTCAGCTTGACGGTGGTGCCCACCTCCTGCGGCGGCAGGGCGACGCGGTGCAGGCCGTAGCCCTCCGCGCGCAGTTCCGCCTCCAGTGCCGCGGTGGCCTGCTGCAGCGTTTCCAGGGTGGCGTCGGGCCGGACGAAGGGTGCCAGGACGCGCTGGGCGGCGGCCTCGCCGATCGGGTTGTCGCCCTCGATGCGGAAGCCCCGGATGGGGAACACGACCGGCGCCGCGGGGGTGGCCATCGGTGGCGTGGCCCGGGCGGCGCCCGGCGCTTGCGCCTGGGCCGCGGCGGTGCCGGCCGCGAACGCGACGAGTGCAAGCAAGGCGTGCCGCGGACGCCGCGAGGGGGCAGTGCCGTTCATGTTTCTGGGCCGCTCGTTCTTCTGGGGTCGGGCATTCTCGCCGCGAGCAAACAAATTGTCACTCGCGTGAAGGCCTACTTGCACACCTGACCGCTTCTCACGCCCGACTCGTTGAGGATGCTGGTGAGCAGCGGGTTGCGCGAGTTGGGCAGCGGGATCTTGTCGAAGTCGATGAACTTCGGGATGAAGTTCGGGCGTTGCGTGTCGCCCTGCAGGCCGGCAAAGCCCGCCTCGCCGCGGCCCAGGTGCAGCACCTCGCCGATGGTGGCGATCTCGATGTGGCCGTCCCGCACGAACACGAACAGGCCCTCGGAAGCATCGGGCACGTCGGTCTCGGAGAACAGCTTGGGCGGCACGTTGACCTGGTCCGGGCGCGGCAGCGTGCTGCCCGGCTCGTTGGTGATCGGGATCATCGGCCCGCTGGCGGGGATGAACAGGCCCTGGCCGGCCTGCAGCACCTGCAGGGCGGTCTGGCCGCCGGTGCCCACCTCGATGGAGCCGAGCCAGGTCCAGAGCGTCAGGCCCGTGTTCGGTTCGCCCGGCTCGCCGGCGCACGGGCCGGTACAGGTGACGTCGAAGCCGGTGCCGCGGATGCCGATGGTGGCCGTGGCGGTGCTGAAGCCGACGTTGCGGTTGTTGGCCTTGGCGATCAGGCCCGTGAACGCGCGCATCGAGCCGCGCAGGATGGACGCGAGGAAGCGGCCCTCCCCCGCGTTCTTGTCGTCGTAGACGAAGTTGTCCAGGCGGAAGCGGGTCTGCGAGCCGAGGGTCACCCGCGTGTCGTCGCGGAAGGCCAGCACGGCCTGCGCGCCGCGCGCGGTCTCGACGATGTCGCCGGGATAGACGCTGCCGCCTTCCACCAGGCGACGCCGCGTGCCGGAAGCATCGGTCGCGTAGATCTCGCCCTGCACGTTGGCGAGCTTGGCGCTCGCCTGGACGGCGTTGGGACGGGCGCTTTCCTGGACCTGGCTCGATTCCTGGGCGCATTCGCGCGCGGTGCACAGGCGGGCATCGAAGTCGGTGCCGCGGATGCCGATGGTGGCGGTGCTGGTCTGGATGCGCGCCGCGTTGGGCGAGCCCTTGGAGATCAGGCCGGTCACGGCGCGGAAGCCGCCGCGCACCAGCTGCATCAGCATGCCGTTGTCCGGCGCGTTCTCGCGGAAGTGGTACTGCTGCAGGACCAGCTCGGAATTCGGCCGCACCGTCATGCGGGTGCCGTCCTGCAGCTTGATGATGGCCGACGCGCCGTCGGAAGTGGTCAGGCGGTCACCCTCGAGCAGCGGCAGCCCCTTGCCGAGGGTGCGCGGCGATTGGCCGGGCGTCTGGGCAAACCCGACGCCACGGGAGAACTCCACCTCGCCGGCAGTCTGCGCCTGCGCCGCAGCGGCCGCCGCCAAGAGGCAGGAGGCAGCCAGCGACGCTAGCCAGCGGGAGCGACGTTGAGCGGCACGCATGGACGAACCTCCGGTAACCGGTGTTGCAACCGGAATCCTCGACGCACCGGGTTATACACGCTCGCTGCAAGGACGGACCCCACCGTCCGGCAGAGGCGTCGTGCCGGATTTCACGGCACGCAGCGAATTTCAGGCGATCCGCGGCAGCAGCACCCTGAGTTCGTCCTCGAACGCCGGCAGGCGGGCGGCCACCTCGCCCAGGCGGGCCGCGTCGGTCTGCCGCTGGGGGGAAGCCCAGACGGCGCCCGGAAAGTGGCTGTCCCAGTCGAAGCGGGCGATCAGGTGCCAGTGCAGGTGCGGCACGGCGTTGCCCAGGGAGGCCAGGTTCACCTTGGCCGGCTGCAAGTGCCGCAGCAGGGCCTCCTCGATCCCGGCGAGGGCTTCCATGCAGGCCTGGCGGTCCGCCGCGGGCAGCTGGGAGAACTCGCGCACGTGGTCCTGGCGGACCAGCCGATAGAACGCCGGGAAGCCAGGTTCGTCGGCATGCACCAGGCGCCAGCGGCCGGTGGCGACCACGACGCGGCCCCCGGCCGCGTCGCACAGGGGGCAGCCCGCGACCCGGCTCACACCAGGACCCGTTCGATGCCGCCCAGGTTGGCCGCGTCCACGTACTGCTTCATCCAGTCCTCGCCCAGGATCTTGCGCGCCATCTCGACCACGATGTAGTCGGCCTCCAGCAGGCCGTTCTGCAGGTCGTGGCTGTAGCGATGCATGCCCTGCAGGCAGCTCGGGCAGCTGGTGAGGATCTTGATGTTGCCCTTCTCCGGCACCGCACCCGTGGCCCGCAGCGCGGCCTCGTCCTTGCGCAGCTCCTCCTCCTTGCGGAAGCGGACCTGCGTGGAGATGTCCGGGCGCGTGACGGCGAGCGTGCCCGACTCGCCGCAGCAGCGCTCCGACTTGCGCACATGCTCGCCGACGAGGGCCTTCACCGTCTTCATCGGGTCCTGCAGCTTCATGGGCGTGTGGCAGGGGTCGTGGTACAGGTAGCCACCCGTCCCTTCCAGCTTGATGCCCTTTTCCAGCAGGTACTCGTGGATGTCGATGATCCGGCAGCCCGGGAAGATCTTGTCGAACTCGTACCCCTGCAGCTGGTCGTAGCAGGTGCCGCAGGAGACCACCACCGTCTTGATGTCCAGGTAGTTCAGCGTGTTGGCCACGCGGTGGAACAGCACCCGGTTGTCGGTGATCATCTTCTCGGCCTTGTCGAACTGGCCGGAGCCCCGCTGCGGATAGCCGCAGCACAGGTACCCTGGCGGCAGCACCGTCTGCACGCCGGCATGCCAGAGCATGGCCTGGGTCGCGAGGCCCACCTGCGAGAACAGGCGCTCGGAGCCGCAGCCCGGGAAGTAGAAGACCGCCTCGGATTCGGAGCTGGTCTTCTTCGGGTCCCGGATGATCGGGACGTAGTCCTTGTCCTCGATGTCCAGCAGCGCGCGGGCCGTCTTCGTCGGCATGCCCGCGGGCAGCTTCTTGTTGATGAAGTGGATCACCTGCTCCTTGATGGGAGCGGGGAAATGCGTTTCCGGCGGCTTGTTCACCTGCAGGTGGGCGAACCCGCGCAGCAGGTTGTTGCCCATGCGCTGGGCCTTGTAGCCCACGCCCACGACCGCGGCCCGGATCGCCTTGATGCTCTCCGGGTTGGTGGCATTGAGCATCAGCATGGCCGCCGCGTTGCCGGGACGGAAGCTCTTCTGCCCCATCTTGCGCAGCAGGTTGCGCATGTTCATCGACACGTCGCCGAAGTCGATCTTCACCGGGCACGGGTTGAAGCACTTGTGGCACACCGTGCAGTGGTCGGAGACGTCCTCGAACTCCTCCCAGTGCTTGAGCGACACGCCGCGGCGCGTCTGCTCCTCGTACAGGAAGGCCTCCACCAGCAGTGAGGTGGCAAGGATCTTGTTGCGCGGGCTGTACAGAAGGTTGGCGCGCGGCACATGCGTCGCGCATACCGGCTTGCACTTGCCGCAGCGCAGGCAGTCCTTGATCGAATCCGCGATGGCGCCGATGTCCGACTGCTGCATCAGGATGGACTCGTGTCCCATCAGGCCGAAGGACGGCGTGTACGCATTGGTGAGGTCCGCGTACACCGAGGTGTCGGCGTCGACCGCATCGCGGGCCGTCGAGGGACGCAGCAGCTTGCCCTTGTTGAAGCGGCCTTCGGGGTCGACCTTCTCCTTGTACTCGGCGAAGGGCGTGATTTCCTCGTCGGTGAGGAACTCCAGCTTGGTGATGCCGATGCCGTGCTCGCCCGAGATCACGCCGTCCAGCGAGCGTGCCAGCGCCATGATGCGCTTCACCGCCTCGTGCGCGGTCTGCAGCATCTGGTAGTCGTCGCTGTTGACGGGGATGTTGGTGTGCACGTTGCCGTCGCCGGCGTGCATGTGCAGCGCCACCCACACGCGGCCCTTGAGCACGCGCTTGTGGATCGCCGCCAGTTCCGCCAGGATCGGCGCGAAGGCGTTGCCGGTGAAGAGGGCCGTCAGCGGCGCGCGGATCTGGGTCTTCCAGCTCGCGCGCAGGCTGTGGTCCTGCAGTTGCGGGAACAGCGCATCGGCCTCCTGCAGCCAGCCCTGCCACTGCGCGCGCACCTCGCGCACCAGCGCGATGGCCTGCTGCACGCGGTCTTCCAGCAGTTCCGCCGAGGGAATCTCGCCGGCGTCGTCCTGGCGTCCCAGGGGCAGGTTGCCGCGGACGAAGAACGCTTCGAGCTCGTTGGCCAGCTGGATCTTGTTGCGCAGGCTCAGCTCGATGTTGATCCGCTCGATGCCGTCGGTGTACTCCGCCATCCGCGGCAGCGGGATCACCACGTCCTCGTTGATCTTGAAGGCGTTGGTGTGCTTGCTGATGGCGGCGGTGCGCTTGCGGTCCAGCCAGAACTTCTTGCGCGCCTCGGGGCTGATGGCGATGAAGCCTTCGCCGCTGCGCGAGTTGGCCAGGCGCACCACTTCCGAGGTGGCGCGCGCGACCGCATCGGAGTCGTCGCCGGCGATGTCGCCGATCAGGACCATCTTGGGCAGGCCACCGCGCTTGGACTTGGTGGCGTAGCCCACCGCCTTCAGGTAGCGGTCGTCCAGGTGCTCCAGGCCCGCCAGCACCGTGCCCGTGCGGCCCTGCTCCGCGAACATGAAGTCCTTGATCTCGACGATGCTCGGGACCGCGTCCTTGGCGTTGCCGAAGAATTCCATGCACACGGTGCGCGTGTGCTGCGGCATGCGGTGCACGACCCAGCGGCAGCTGGTGATCAGGCCGTCGCAGCCTTCCTTCTGGATGCCGGGCAGGCCGGCGAGGAACTTGTCGGTGACGTCCTTGCCCAGGCCTTCCTTGCGGAAGCGCGAGCCGGGAATCTCCAGGCGCTCGGTGCGCTGGGGCTTGTTCCAGTCGATCTTGTTCGACGCGCCGAAGTAGCGCAGCTCGAAGGTCGCGACCGGCGCATCGTGGATCTTGCCCAGGTTGTGGTCCATGCGGACCACTTCCAGCCACTCGGCATCGGGCGTCACCATGCGCCAGGAGACCAGGTTGTCCAGGGCGGTGCCCCAGAGCACGGCCTTCTTGCCGCCGGCGTTCATCGCGACGTTGCCGCCGATGCAGCTGGCCTCCGCGGACGTCGGGTCCACCGCGAACACGAAGCCCGCGCGTTCGGCGGCATCGGACACGCGCTGCGTCACCACGCCGGCCTCGGTCCAGATCGTGGGCACCGGCTCGGCGTGGCCGGAAATCGCCACGCGTTCCACCTCGGTCATGGCCTCGAGCTTCTCGGTGTTGATCACCGCGCTCTTCCACGTGAGCGGGATCGCGCCGCCGGTGTAGCCCGTGCCGCCCCCGCGCGGGATGATGGTCAGCCCCAGCTCGATGCAGCCCTTCACCAGGCCGGCCATCTCCGCTTCCGTGTCGGGCGTCAGGACCACGAACGGGTACTCGACGCGCCAGTCGGTCGCGTCGGTGACATGCGACACGCGCGACAGTCCGTCGAACTTGATGTTGTCCTTGGCGGTGTAGCGGCGCAGCAGGCGCTGGCTGCGTGCGCGCAGGGCCGCGGTCTCGCCGAACGCCGCGTCGAAGCTGCGGACCGCGCCGCGCGCGGCATCCATCAGCTCGCCCACCAGGGCGTCGCGCTGCGGGTCGCCCTTGGCGTCCCGCCGCTTCTCGATCTCGGAGAGCCGGTGGCGCAGCGCCTCCACCAGCAGGCGGCGACGCTTCGGGTTGTCCAGCAGGTCGTCCTGCAGGTAGGGATTGCGCTGGACCACCCAGATGTCGCCCAGCACCTCGTACAGCATCCGCGCGGAGCGCCCGGTGCGGCGCTCTTCGCGCAGGCGGTTGAGGATGTCCCAGGCCCGGGAGCCGAGCACCCGGATCACGATCTCGCGGTCGGAGAACGAGGTGTAGTTGTAGGGGATCTCGCGCAGGCGCGGTGCGTCGTCGTCGACGGCGGCCATGAGGTGCTGGAGGGTCGTTGGCGCGTTCATGTCAGGGCAGTGTCAGCCAACGTGCTCCTCGGCTGAACAGGGATGTTACCGCAGTGCAGCAACCCCCGAGAGCAACCGGTCATGGGAAACCCGCTTGTTGCTGGGTCGGGGGGTCTGTCTAATCCGCGTCACACAACCGCCGTAGAGTTACGGGCTTTGCGGCAATCCCCCAAAGAGGAGTTCAGATGAAAAAGCTTTACGCCGTCGCGCTGGCCCTGTCCGCGCTGGGCACGGCCTCCGCGCAGGCGCAGACGGAGATCCAGTGGTGGCACTCCATGACCGCCGTGAACAACGAGTGGGTCAACGACCTCGCCAAGGACTTCAACAGCAAGCAGCAGGACTACAAGATCGTCCCGGTCTACAAGGGCAGCTACGACGAGTCGATGACGGCCGCCATCGCCGCCTACCGCGCGGGCAACGCACCGGCGATCCTGCAGGTGTTCGAAGTGGGCACCGCCACCATGATGGCCAGCAAGGGCGCCGTCGTGCCCGTGGCCAAGCTGATGAAGGACGCCGGCAGGAAGTTCGACCCGTCCGGGTACATCCCCGCCGTGGCCAGCTACTACACGGCGCCGAACGGGCAGATGATGAGCTTCCCGTTCAACAGCTCCACGACGGTCTTCTACATCAACAAGGACGCGTTCAAGGCCGCCGGCCTGGACACGAACAACCTCCCCAAGACCTGGCCCGAAGTGGCGCTGGCCGCAGGCAAGCTCAAGGCGAGCGGCCACAGGTGCCCGCTGACCATCGCCTGGCAGGGCTGGACGCAGATGGAGAGCTTCTCCACGTGGCACAACACGCTCCTCGCCACGAAGCGCAACGGCCTCGACGGCATGGATGCGCGCCTGGTCGCGAACTCGCCCCTGCACGTGCGCCACATCGAGAACCTGGGCAACATGGCCAAGACCGGCCTGTTCGTCTACAAGGGCCGCAACAACACGCCGGAGGCGACCTTCGTCTCGGGTGAGTGCGCCATGATCACCACGTCGTCCGGCTTCTACGGCAACGTGGCGAAGAACGCCAAGTTCGCCTACGCGGTCTCCACCCTGCCCTACTACCCCGACGTGGCCGGCGCGCCGCAGAACACCGTGATCGGCGGCGCCAGCCTGTGGGTGATGGCCAACCACAAGCCCGAGGTCTACAAGGGCGTCGCGGCCTTCTTCGAGTACCTGTCCAATGCGGAAGTCCAGTCGGCGAGCCACAAGCGCACGGGTTACCTGCCGATCACCCTGGCCGCCTACAAGCTGACCGACGACTCGGGCTTCTACAAGCAGAACCCCGGCACGGACACCGCGGTGAACCAGATGATCCGCAAGACCACGGACAAGTCCCGCGGCATCCGCCTGGGCAACTACGTGCAGATCCGCGCGATCGAGGACGAGGAACTGGAGCAGGTGTGGGCGGGGAAGAAGACCGCGAAGGAAGCGCTGGACGCCGTCGTGAAGCGTGGCAACGAGCTGCTCGAACGCTTCGAGAAGGCGAACAAGGGCTGATCCTCCCTGCGTCATTCCCGCGGAGGCGGGAATCCAGGGCTTCCAGCGAGCCCCGCGCAGCGGGGCTTTTTCTTGGGAGCCCTGGGCTCCCGCCTCCGCGGGAGTGACGGACGACCCGAGACTCCACTTTCGTTCATAGACAATAGCGCCCCATGGAAAAACGGGTCACCTTCCGCTCCCGATGGCTGCCGTGGGCACTCCTCGCGCCGCAGCTGTTCGTCATTGCGGTGTTCTTCTTCTGGCCGGCGGGCCAGGCGCTGGTGCAGTCGCTGCAGCAGCAGGACGCCTTCGGCACCTCGGTGCAATGGGTGGGCCTGGAGAATTTCCAGAACCTCTGGAAGGACGACAGCTACCTCGCGTCCTTCAAGACCACCGCGGTGTTCTCCGTGCTGGTGGCGTTCTTCGGCCTCGGGCTGTCGCTGCTGCTTGCCGTGTACGCCGACCGCGTCGTGCGCGGCGTGCTGATGTATCGCACGCTCCTGATCTGGCCTTACGCGGTGGCTCCCGCGGTGGCCGGTGTCGTCTGGCTGTTCCTGTTCTCCCCCAGCATCGGCATCCTTGCCTACTGGCTGCGGGAGGCGGGCTTCGAGTGGAATTCGCTCCTGAACAGCAACCACGCCATGGCGCTGATCGTCATGGCGGCGGTGTGGAAGCAGATCTCCTACAACTTCCTGTTCTTCGTCGCGGGCCTGCAAAGCATCCCGCGTTCGCTGATCGAGGCGGCGGCGATCGACGGCGCGGGGCCGTGGCGCCGCTTCTGGACCATCCAGTTCCCGCTGCTGTCGCCGACCACCTTCTTCCTGCTGGTGATCAACATCGTCTACGCCTTCTTCGACACCTTCGCCATCGTGGATGCGGCGACCAAGGGCGGGCCCGGCAAGGACACGGCGATCCTGGTCTACAAGGTGTACTTCGACGGCTTCAAGGCCCTGGACCTGGGCGGCTCGGCGGCCCAGTCCGTGGTGCTGATGGGGATCGTCGTCATGCTGACGGTGGCGCAGTTCCGCTTCGTCGAGAAGAAGGTCAATTACTAGGCCATGATCGAGCGCAACCGCTTCCTCACCATCCTCACCCACGTGGTGCTGGTCCTCGGCGTCCTGGTGGTGGCCTTCCCGGTCTACATCACCTTCGTGGCCTCCACGCACACGATGGAAGACGTCGTGCGCGTGCCGATGCCGCTGACCCCGGGCTCGCATTTCCTGGAGAACTACCGCATCGCCCTGCTCGGCGAGCGCGTGGGCACGGGCACGCACGCCGCCGTGGCCCGCATGATGAGCGTGAGCTTCATCATGGCCATCGCGATCGCGCTGGGCAAGATCGCGATCTCCCTGCTCTCGGCCTTCGCCATCGTGTACTTCCGGTTCCCGTTCCGGATCTTCTTCTTCTGGGCCATCTTCGTCACCCTGATGCTCCCGGTGGAGGTGCGCATCGGGCCGACCTACAAGGTGGTCGCGGACCTGCACATGCTCAATAGCTACGCGGGGCTGGCCGTGCCGCTGATCGCGTCGGCGACGGCGACCTTCCTGTTCCGGCAGTTCTTCCTCACGGTGCCCGACGAACTGGTGGAGGCGGCGCGCATGGACGGCGCCGGCCCCATGCGCTTCTTCTTCGACGTGCTGCTGCCCCTGTCGGCGACCAGCATGGCGGCCCTGTTCGTGATCCAGTTCATCTACGGCTGGAACCAGTACCTGTGGCCGCTGCTGATCACCACCGAGGAGAACATGTACCCCATCGTGCTGGGCATCAAGCAGATGATCTCCTCCGGCGGCGACGCCCAGACCGAATGGAACATCGTCATGGCCACGGCCATGCTCGCAATGATCCCGCCCGCCCTCGTGGTGATCGGGATGCAGAAGTGGTTCGTCCGCGGCCTCGTGGACTCCGAGAAATAAGACAAGCACATGGCAGCCATCTCATTCCGCAACGTCGTCAAGCGCTACGGCAAGGGCAAGCAGGAACTGCAGGTCATCCACGGCATCGATGCCGAGATCCAGGGCGGCGAGTTCGTCGTGATCGTCGGGCCCTCGGGCTGCGGCAAGTCCACGCTGCTGCGCATGGTCGCCGGCCTGGAAGAAATCAGCGGCGGCGAGATCGCCATCGGCGACCGCGTGGTGAACACGCTGGAGCCGGCGGAGCGCGACATCGCCATGGTGTTCCAGAACTACGCCCTGTACCCGCACATGAGCGTGTTCGAGAACATGGCCTACGGCCTGAAGATCCGCAAGCTGCCGGTGGCGGAGATCAAGGCCCGCGTCGACAAGGCGGCGGGCATCCTCGAACTCGCGCACCTGCTCGATCGCAAGCCGCGCCAGCTCTCCGGCGGCCAGCGCCAGCGCGTGGCCATGGGGCGCGCCATCGTGCGCCAGCCCCAGGTATTCCTGTTCGACGAGCCGCTGTCCAACCTGGACGCGAAGCTGCGCGCGCAGACCCGCCTGGAGATCCAGAAGCTGCACCGCGAGCTGGGCATCACGTCGCTGTTCGTCACGCACGACCAGGTCGAGGCGATGACGCTGGCGCAGCGCATGATCGTGATGAACGCCGGGCGCATGGAGCAGTTCGGCACGCCGGAAGAGGTGTATCACCGGCCGGCCTCCACCTTCGTGGCGAGCTTCATCGGCTCGCCGCCCATGAACCTGCTGAAGGAGGCACAGGGCGGCCGCCAGGGCACGATCACCGGCATCCGGCCCGAACACCTGGACGTGACGGACACCGGTTGGGAAGTGCGCACCGAGACGGTGGAAATGCTGGGCGCCGAGCGCCTGGTCTATGGCCGGCTCGGCAGCGAGCAGATCATCGTGCGCATCGAGGAGAACAAGCCGGCGCCCGTCACCGGCCAGGCGATCCACGTGCGTCCGCGCGAAGACCGGCTGCACTGGTTCGACGCGGGCACGGGCCGGAGGATAGCCGCATGAAGGCGTGGCCGTACCCCCGCTGGGTGGCGCACCGCGGCGCCGGCAAGCTGGCGCCGGAAAACACGCTGGCGGCCTTCCGCCTCGGCGCGGAGCACGGCTACCGCATGTTCGAATGCGACGTGAAGCTCTCGGCCGACGGCGTGCCCTTCCTGATGCACGACGCGACGCTGGAGCGGACCACCAACGGCATCGGCACCGGGGGCGACCAGCCCTGGGACCAGCTCGCGCGCCTGGATGCCGGCAGCTGGCACTCGCGGCACTACGCCGGCGAGCCGCTGCCCACGTTCGAGAACATCGCCCGCTGGTGCCTGGCCAGCGGCCATTTCCTGAACATCGAGATCAAGCCCACGCCAGGCCTGGAGGCGAAGACGGGCGAGGTGGTGGCCAACTACGCGGAACGCATCTGGCGCGGCCAGGCGGTGCCGCCGCTGTTGACGTCCTTCCGTCCCGAGTCCCTTCAGGCCGCGATGCAGGCGCAGCCGCAGCTGCCGCGGGGGCTCCTGCTCGACACCCTATGGGACGGCTGGTGGGACATCGCCCAGCGGCTGCAGTGCGCGGCCATCGTCTGCAACCATGCGCTGTGGGACCGCGCCACGGTGACGCAGGTGCAGGGCGGGGGGATGCGCTGCCTGAGCTACACGGTGAACGACGAATGGGCGGCGCAGCGGCTGATCGATCTCGGCACGGACGGGATCATCACGGACCGGGTGGAGCTGTTTTCGCCGGCTTGATCGGTGGGGCTCACTTCGTTCACCTGCCGCGGCGTTGCCGTGCCACCCTACGCGATCGCCGTATCCGGTTTCCGGTTTCCGGTTTCCGGTTTTCGGTTTTCGGTTTTCGGTTTTCGGTTTTCGGTTTTCGGTTTTCGGTTTTCGGTTTTCGGTTTTCGTAGGGTGGCGGTGAGCGCCAGCGAACCCCACCAAGGATCAGCGCAGATCCCCCGCAAGTGACGCCAGCGTCTCCGGCGAAATCGTCACGTGCGCCGGATAGTTGGTGTGGTCGCACCCCAGCCTCACTCCAGCCCCCGCCTTCACCGCCTCGCGCATGGCCGGCGCCAGCTCGAACCGCAGGAAGTGCACCGAGGACGTCTTCTCGTCGTTCTCGCGCTCGAGGTCCTCGTCGGCGATGGCATACACGCGCGCATGGCCTTCGACCTCGACGAACATGCGGTCCTCCACGCCGATCAGGCGCGCGAGTTCGCGCCGCCGCTCGTTCTCGTCGGGGTATTCGATCAGCATCGTCGCCTTCCAGTTGGTGCCGTCCGGCACGAGCGGGGCATAGGCATCGATCTCGGCCTGGATGCCTTCCTCCTCGAAGATCTTCTCGATGCGCAGCATCTCCTGGACCTGGTAGCGCATCGACAGCTCGCTCTCGAACTGCACGGTGACGTGCTCGCCCAGGGGGACGCTGCGCAGCTTGCGGTGGGCGATGACCTCGCCCTTGTGCGCCTTGCGCCACTTCGCGTACGCCTCCAGCGACATCAGGCTGTCGGGCGTGATCTTGCCGGTCAGTTGCATGGTCGTCAGAGGGGACAGAGCTGAAGGTCTGTCCCCGGAAATTAGTCCAACCCGTAGGCCATCCGCAGCAGCGAAATGGGATGTTCCAGACGCGGAGTCCCGAGGCCGTTCACGTCGAAGCCCTGGTCGATATGGTGTCCCCCCAGCGGACAGTCGGAGCTGATGAAGTCCGGCGCCCCGCCTTGCGGGTGTTCCGCCATCTTGCGGAACAGCGGCTTGCCGATCTTCATCGCCACCTCGTGGTACGGCTTCTTCACCCCGAAGGTGCCCGCGTGGCCGGAGCAGCGCTCGTTGGTGTGCACGGAGGTGCCGGGCACCATCTTCAGCAGCTCCTCGGTCTTCCTGCCGATGTTCTGCACGCGCGAGTGGCAGGGCACGTGGTAGCTCACCTTGCCCAGGGGCCGCGGGAATTCCGTCTTGAGCAGGCCGTCGCGCCGCCGGGCCGCGAGGTATTCGAAGGGATCCCACATCGCCTCCTTGACCGCCTGCACGTCGGCGTCCCCGGGGAACATGAGCGGGATCTCCTGCTTGAACATGAGCGTGCAGCTTGGCACCGCCGAGAGGATGGCGTACCCCTCGCGCGCGTACTTCGCGAGCACCGGGATGTTGGCGCGCCTGCTGGCGTCGACGGACTCCAGGTCGCCCAGCTCCAGCTTGGGCATGCCGCAGCACTTCTCCTTCTCCACCAGCTCATACGGGATGTCGTTGTGCGCCAGGACCTTCAGCAGGTCCATGCCGATCCCCGGCTCGTTGTAGTTCACGTAGCAGGTGGCGAAGATCGCCACCCTGCCGGGCGTCCGGTCGCCGTCCCGCACCGGCAGTTGCGCCGACGTGGGCGCCGCCTTGCGGAACTTGCGTTCGGCCAGGGCCGGCAGCCACGCGTTGCGGTCGACGTGCAGCGTGTTCTCCATCAGCGCGCGCATCGGCTTCGTCTGGTTCACCGCATTGGCAACCTGCACGACGATGGGGATGCCCGCGAACTGCCCATGCACGTCGGTGGAGGAGAGCAGCTTCGAACCGAAGTCGACCTCACCCTTCCTGAACTTGATCGCCTTGGCCCGCAGCATCGTGTGCGGGAAGTCCACGTTCCACTGGTGCGGCGGCACGTAGGGACACTTGGTCATGTAGCAGAGGTCGCACAGGTAGCACTGGTCGACCACCTTCCAGTAGTCCTTCTTCTCGACCCCGTCGACCTCGCCGGACTTGCCCTCGTCCACCAGGTCGAACAGCGTGGGGAAGGCGCCGCACAGGCTCACGCAGCGGCGGCAGCCGTGGCAGATGTCGAAGATCCGCTCGAGCTCCTTGAAGGTCGCCGCCTCGTCGTAGTACTGGGGGGACTTCCAGTCGATCGGGTGGCGCGTGGGCGCCTCGAGATTGCCTTCGCGGACGGACATCTTGTCTCCGGTAAGCGTTCAGCGTTCAGCGTTCAGCGTTCAGCGTTCAGCGAGGGGCGCTGAACTTTCGCTCAACGCCCGACGCTCAACGCTCAACCTCAGTCGGCCAGCTCGTTCAGCGCCTTGGTATAGCGGTTCGCGTGCGAGCGTTCCGCCTTGGCCAGGGTCTCGAACCAGTCGGCGATCTCGTCGAAGCCTTCCTGGCGCGCGGTCTTGGCCATGCCCGGGTACATGTCGGTGTACTCGTGGGTCTCGCCGGCGACGGCGGCCTTCAGGTTGTCGCGGGTGCTGCCGATCGGCAGGCCGGTGGCCGGGTCGCCCACCTGCTCCAGCCATTCGAGGTGGCCGTGCGCATGGCCCGTCTCGCCTTCGGCCGTGGAGCGGAACAGCGCCGCCACGTCGTTCTGGCCTTCGACGTCGGCCTTGTTCGCGAAGTACAGGTAGCGGCGGTTGGCCTGGGACTCGCCCGAAAAGGCGGCCTTCAGGTTCTCTTCCGTCTTGGAGCCTTTGAGTGCTGCCATGGAGATCTCCTTCTGGGGTGGATGAAGAATGCCCGCGGACAGGGTAGTGAGGGCGCAGGGGCGCGTCTAATAGGGACGGTCAATGCGGTCCATGCACTTGATCTATTGTCATCCTCCAATTGATAAGAGTTCTCAATTGGAGGGCTGCCGGTGAGATGGAGGGCCCGAGACCGTTACGGTATAGTAAATGCATTACGCATAGTTGAATTCGAGGAGCCTCCATGGCCGCCGTCCTGAAGGCGGGCGCCCTGCCCGCCCCCGTTCCCATCCACCAGCTGCACCACGTGGCCTACCGCGCGCGCGACGCGGAAGAGACCCGCCACTTCTACGAGGACATCCTCGGCCTGCCGCTGTACCACATCATCCAGAGCGACGTCGTGCCGAGCACGGGCGAGTACTGCCCGTACACGCACTTCTTCTTCCGCCTGCAGGATGGTTCGTTCATCGCCTTTTTCGACCTTGGCGACGACTTGGCGAGCGAGCCCTCGCCCAACACGCCCAAGTGGGTCAACCACATCGCCTTCCGGGTGGATTCGGTCGAGGAGCTCAAGCGCATGAAGGAACGCCTGGAGGCGCACGGCGTCGAGGTGCTCGGCGTCACCGACCACCACATCTTCCACAGCATCTACTTCTTCGACCCGAACGGCGTGCGGCTGGAGCTCAGCGCCCAGCTCGCCGACGAGTTCCAGATGCTGCAGGAGAGCAAGACCGCGCATCAGCGGCTGAAGGACTGGACCGCGCGCAAGGAACAATGGCGCGCCGACCGCGCCGCCGGCAAGTCCGCGCTTCCGCTGAAGCCGCAGCAAAACGACCGGCCCGAGTTCGTCAAGAAATAAGAGCGCCCGCGCGCCAGGAGGAGACGCCATGGCGGACCATTACGCCGAGACGGCGCTGACCAACGGCTATGAATTCGCCCGCGGCAGCGGCTACGCGCTGCCGGAGTACGCCTTCCGCGAGCCGCCGGAGATCGCCTCCGGCCAGCCCAGCCATCACCCCATCGTCATCGTCGGCGGCGGCATCACGGGCCTGAGCCTCGCCTGCGCGCTCGCGCAGTACGGCGTGCCTGCGGTCCTGCTGGACGAGGACAACACGGTGGGCGTCAAGGGCGCCTCCTCGCGCGGCATCTGCTACACGCAGAAGTCGCTGGAGATCTTCGAGCGCCTGGGCGTCTACGAGCGCATCGCCGCCAAGGGCATCCAGTGGAGCGTCGGCCGCACCTTCGCCGGCCAGGACGAGGTGTACTCCTTCGACCTGCGCCAGCAGAGCGCGTACAACCTGTCGACGCAGCCGCCCTTCATCAACATCCAGCAGTTCTACATCGAGGCCTTCCTGGTCGACCGGATCATGGAACTGGGCCACATCGACCTGCGCTGGCGCAACCGCGTCACGGCTTTCCAGCAAGACGACGAGTGCGGGACGCTGAGCGTCACCACGCCGGCGGGCGACTACCAGGTGCGTGCCGATTACGTGATCGACGCAACCGGCAGCCACAGCCCCTTCCGCAAGTGGGTGGGCGCCTCCGTCACGGCGAAGAAGGGTGACGACCGCTGGTGCATCGCCGACGTGCGCTTCCAGAAGCACCCGCCGGTGGAACGCCATACCTGGATCGAGGCGCCCTTCAACGAGAACCGCGCCGTGTGGCAGCACCTCATGGGCGACGGCGTCTGGCGCATCGACTACCAGATGGCGCCGGACGCCGACCCGGCCGAGGTCAGCCGCGAGGACGTCGTGCGCGAACGCCTGGCCCGCCAGTTCGGCGCCGACGCGGGCATCGAGATCGTGTGGGTGGGCCCGTACGCCTACCGCAGCGAATGCGTGGACCAGATGCGCCACGGCCGGGTGTTCTTCATGGGCGACTCGGCCAAGGTGGTGAGCCCCTTCGGCGCCCGGGGCGGCAACACCGGCATCGCCGACGCCGACAACCTGGCGTGGAAGCTCGCCGCCGTGCTCAAGGGCCGCGCCGCGCCCGGCCTGCTGGAGAGCTACCACGAGGAGCGGCACGAGGCCGCCTGCCAGAACGTGCTGGTCACCAACCGCACGGCGCGCTTCCTGCGGCCGGCGGGCGCGGCCGAAAAGCTGTTCCGCGACGCCGCGCTGAGCCTCGCGCGCCAGCATCCCTTCGCGCGCCAGTTCGTCAACACGGGCCGCATGGCGATCGCCAATCCCTACACCCGCTCGAGCGCCTGCGACACCACCGGCGGCCTGTCGGTGCAGAACGTGGGCTTCGAATGGCCGGACGGCACGCCGGGCCGGGTCAACGACCTGCTGCGCTGGGCAGAGGGCCGCCTGCTGGTCCTGGTGTTCGGCTCGGTCGCCCCGGCGGCGCTGGAGCGCCTGCGCGGGCTGTGCGAGACGGCTCCCATGTGCTGCGTGCAGGTGCTGGGTCCCGACGAGCCCGCGAGCGCGCTGGAGCACGTGCGCGATCCCAAGGGCCACCTGCAGGGCGCCTGCCACGTCTTCGGCCACGCCTGGGCGCTGGTCCGTCCGGACGCCTACGTCGCCGCGACCGGGGAGACGGTGGATGCGGCCCTGGTCCACGCCGTCGGCCTGGCCCTGGGCACCGCGCTGGAGGAGGACGCAGCATGAAGACGCAACTGAACCTGCAGGACGCCGACGGCTTCTACGAGCAGCTGCTGGACGCGCACCAGGGCCTCAGCGAGCAGCAGTCGGCCCTGCTCAACGCCCGCCTGATCCTGCTGCTGGCCAACCAGGTCGGCGACGCGAAAGTGCTGAAGGAGTGCGTGGAGGCGGCGCGGACCCTGCCCTAGCAGGGCCTACGCCGGCAGCTGCGCGAGCAGCAGCCGCAGCACGTTGCCGCCCATGATGGCGGCCACGTCCGATTCGCTGAAACCCGCCTCCAGCAGCCCCTGCGTCAGCAGCGGCGGGCCCGTGGTGTCGAAGGCCGCGCGGGTGGCGCCGTCGAAGTCCGATCCCAGCGCCACGTGCTGCACGCCGACCCGGCCGGCCGTGTAGCGGATGGCCCGCGCGATCGCCTTCGCATCCAGGCCGCAGCCGCCCCGGCGTTCGCCGTGGGCCGAGCCCCCGAGCTCGCTGCCGAGGAAGTGCGTCAGGCCGGCGATCCGGAAGCCCGCGTCGTACAGGCGGTCGACGTTCTCCAGCCGGCCTTCCAGCGGATGCAGGCCTTCGGTGGCGAGCACGGCCGCCACCCGGCCGCCCGCCGGGCCGCCGCGATCGACGAAGGCCTTCAGCTCGCCGCGCGTGTGCGCGACCCGCAGGCGCCCGCCGCTTTCCGCCGCGGCCGCCGGCAGGACGAGGAAGAAGGCGGCGGCCAGGACGGCTACGAGCACGAGGACGACGGCGACGGACTTGCGCATGGATATCCGGGTGGCGAAGGTGCCTGATCGTATCGGCCCCCTCAGGCATCCGACCGGACCCGTAAAATCCCCGGGTGAGCAACGAGCAACCCGGGCTGAACAGCCTCTCCAAGTCCTTCGAACCCGCCGCCATCGAGGCAAAGTGGGGCCCGCTGTGGGAACAGCGCGGCTACGCACGGGCGGGCTACCGTGGCACCGGCAGCGCGAAAGGAGGCGAGCCCTCCTTCGCCATCCAGCTGCCGCCGCCGAACGTGACCGGCACCCTGCACATGGGCCACGCGTTCAACCAGACCATCATGGACAGCCTGACGCGCTACCACCGGATGCGCGGCTTCAACACGCTGTGGGTGCCCGGCACCGACCACGCGGGCATCGCCACGCAGATCGTCGTCGAGCGCCAGCTGCAGGAACAGGGCACGAGCCGCCATGCGCTCGGCCGCCCCGACTTCGTGAAGAAGGTCTGGGAGTGGAAGGAGAAGTCCGGCAACACCATCACCACGCAGATGCGCCGCATGGGCGACAGCGTGGACTGGTCGCACGAGTACTTCACGATGGACGAGAAGCTCTCGAAGATCGTGACCGAGACCTTCGTGCAGCTGTACCAGCAGGGCCTCATCTACCGCGGCAAGCGCCTGGTCAACTGGGACCCGGAGCTCAAGACCGCCGTGTCGGACCTGGAAGTGGAAAGCGAGGAGGAGGACGGCTTCCTCTGGCACATCCGCTACGAGCTGTCCGACGGTTCGGGCCACCTCACCGTGGCGACCACCCGTCCCGAGACGATGCTGGGCGACGTCGCGGTCATGGTGCATCCCGAGGACGAGCGCTACCAGCACCTCGTGGGCAGGACGGTGCGGCTGCCCCTGTGCGACCGCGAGATCCCCGTGATCGCCGATGCCTACGTCGACAAGGAATTCGGCACCGGCGTCGTGAAGGTCACGCCGGCCCACGACCCGAACGACTACGCGGTCGGCCAGCGCCACCAGCTGCCCATCATCGGCGTGCTGACGCTGGACGCGAAGATCAACGACAACGCACCGCCGGCCTACCGCGGCCTGGACCGCTTCGAGGCCCGCAAGAAGGTCGTGGCCGACCTCGAGGCCCTGGGCCTGCTGGAAGAGACGAAGAGGCACAAGCTGATGGTGCCCCGCTGCGCCCGCACGGGGCAGGTGGTGGAGCCCATGCTCACGGATCAGTGGTTCGTGGCGATGACGAAGGTGAGCGACAAGGATCCGACGCGCAAGTCGATCGCGCAGAAGGCGATCGACGCGGTGGAGAGCGGCGCCGTGCGCTTCGTGCCGGAGAACTGGGTCAACACCTACAACCAGTGGATGAACAACATCCAGGACTGGTGCATCTCGCGCCAGCTCTGGTGGGGCCACCAGATCCCCGCCTGGTACGACGAGCAGGGCGAGGTGTACGTCGCGCGCAGCGAAGCCGAGGCGCAGGCCCAGGCCCCCGGCAGGAAGCTCTCGCGCGACCCGGACGTGCTGGACACCTGGTATTCCTCCGCGCTGGTGCCCTTCTCCACCCTCGGCTGGCCGGCGAAGACGCAGGACATGGACCTGTACCTGCCGTCGACGGTGCTGGTCACGGGCTACGACATCATCTTCTTCTGGGTCGCCCGGATGATCATGATGACGACCCACTTCACCGGCCAGGTGCCGTTCCGCCACGTCTACATCCACGGCCTCGTGCGTGACTCGCACGGCAAGAAGATGAGCAAGTCAGAAGGCAACGTGCTGGACCCGGTGGACCTGATCGACGGCATCGCGCTCCCGCCGCTGCTGGACAAGCGCACCACGGGCCTGCGCAAGCCGGAGACCGCGCCGCAGGTGCGCAAGAACACCGAGAAGGAATTCCCCGAAGGCATCCCCGCCTACGGCGCGGACGCGCTGCGCTTCACCTTCGCCGCGCTTGCGACCCTGGGCCGCTCCATCAACTTCGACGCCAAGCGCTGCGAGGGCTACCGCAACTTCTGCAACAAGCTCTGGAACGCGACGCGCTTCGCGCTGATGAATTGCGAAGGCCACGACCTGGCCGAGGACGGCGCGACGCTCACGCCGGCCGACCGCTGGATCGTCTCGCTGCTGCAGAAGGCCGAGGCCGACGTTGCGAAGGGCTTCGGCGAGTACCGCCTGGACAACGTCGCGAACACCCTCTACCAGTTCGTCTGGGACGAATACTGCGACTGGTACCTGGAGATCGCGAAGGTGCAGATCCAGGTGGGCGACGCTGGACAACAGCGCGGCACGCGCCGCACGCTGATCCGCGTGCTGGAGGCCATCCTGCGCCTGGCGCACCCGGTGATCCCCTTCATCACCGAGGAGCTGTGGCAGAAGGTGGCGCCGGTCGCCGGCAAGGACGGCGCGTCCGTGAGCCTCGCGCCCTATCCGCAGACCAACGCGGCCAACGTGAACGCCGAGGCCGAGGCCTGGATGGCCAAGCTCAAGGCCGCGGTCGATGCGTGCCGCAACCTGCGCGGCGAGATGAACGTCCCGCCCTCCACCCGGCTGCCGGCCTACGTCGTGGGCGATGCCGCGTTCATCCGCGCCGCCGCGCCCGTGCTGCAGGCCCTGGCGAAGCTGAGCGAAGTGAAGGTGTTCGACGACGAGGCCTCCTGGGCCGCGGCGGCGAAGGCCGCTCCCGTGGCGGTGGCCGGCGATGCGCGCCTGTGCCTGTTCATGGAGATCGACGTCGCCGCCGAGAAGATGCGCCTCGCCAAGGAGGAGAAGCGCCTGGAGGGCGAGCTCGCGAAGGCGAACGGCAAGCTGTCCAACGAGGCGTTCGTCGCCAAGGCGCCGCCGGCCGTGATCGAGCAGGAACGCAAGCGCATCGCGGAATTCACCGCGGCCCTGGACAAGATCAAGGCGCAGCTGAAGCGCCTGGGCTGATCAGGTTTCGAGGTCGGGCAGCGACGCCGGATGGCTGTCCGGCGGCGCCACCGAATCGAGGCCCATGGGGGCGCTGAGGCCGGACTCGAAGCCGGACAGGCGCGGGCTGGTCAGCGTCTCGTGCAGGCGCTGCGCCACGTACCAGCTGGCGCGCACCCGGGATTCCCGCGTATAGGAGCCGAGGCGCGGCGTGAGGTACAGGTTGCGTTGTTCCGCGAGCGGCGTGCCGGTCGCCGCGAAATCCGTTTCGGCTCCATCCAGCATGGCCGCATCGATGCGGCCGTCGCCCAGGGCGCGTGCCAGCGCATCGGGATCGAAGATCGCCGAACGGGTGGTGCCGATCCACACCTGCCCCGGCTTGCAGTGGGCCAGCACGTTGTCGCCGACGAAGTGCTCGTAGCGCGACGCGTAAAGCACCTGCACGCTGACCGCGTCCGACTGCGCCATCAGCTCCTGCAGCCCCACGGGCTGCACCTTGAGCTTGGCCCACATGGGCGACGTGTGGTGCACGGCGGGGTCGTAGCCGATCAACTTGGCTCCCAGTGCGTCCAGCAGGGTGGCGAAGGCGTGCGCCGATGGCGCGAGTCCGAGCAGTCCCACGGTGCTGCCATGCAGTTCGCGGCCCAGGGTGGCCGGCGCGCCGCGCTCGCCCTTCAGCGCGGTACCGATGCCGCGGCGGAACAGCAGCAGCAGGGATGCGAGCAGGTATTCCGCGTTGGAGCGCACGTTCGCGTTGATCGGCTGGATCACCCGCACCCGGCGATCGCGGCAGGCCTCGAGATCGTCGGTGCCCACGTGGAGGCGGGCCACGGCGCGCAGCACGGGCGCGAAATCCAGGAACTCGCGCGTGACCGTCAGCTTCCGCGGCAGGACGACGGACTGCACGTTGTAGAGTTGCTTGCGCAGGGCGGCGGAATCCCGGGCCAGTTCGGGCCGGTACGCCACCTGGTGCCGGGTTTCCAGCCAGGCCTGGGCTTCGGTGACCAGCCGCTCGAGCAGAAGGATTTCCAAGGCGAACGTTCCTAGCTTGCCGCAACCGCCACTGCTTTTTCAGCACAATCACGTTGCGGTGCCCGGCACAGGCACTCTAGCCACAACACTACAGGCGGTCGATGAAAAAGTTCACACATGTTAACAAGGCGGTGTTCCCGGTCGCCGGCCTCGGGACGCGTTTCCTGCCGGCCACCAAGGCGCAGCCCAAGGAAATGCTGCCCATCGTCGACAAGCCGCTGATCCAGTACGCCGTCGAGGAGGCGTACGAGGCCGGCATCCGCCACATGATCTTCGTCACGGGCCGCAACAAGCGCGCGATCGAGGACCACTTCGACACCGCCTACGAGCTGGAGACCGAGCTGGAGGCGGGCGGCAAGGAGGAACTCCTGTCGCTGGTGCGCACGCTGGCGCCGGACGACATGGACTGCTCCTACGTGCGCCAGCCCCGCTCCCTGGGCCTCGGCCACGCCGTCCTGTGCGCGCAGCACATCGTGCGCGACGACCCCTTCGCCGTGCTGCTGGCCGACGACCTGATGGTGGGGCGCGAGGGCGGCCCCGGCGTGCTCGCGCAGATGGTGGAAGTGTTCCACCAGGTCCAGACCTCGGTGCTCGCCGTGCAGGAAGTGCCGCTGGAGCACGTGCGGCGCTATGGCATCGTCGCCGGCGACCCGGTAAGCGAGCGGCTGGTGAAGGTGCAGCAGATGGTGGAGAAGCCCCTGCCCGAACAGGCGCCTTCGCGCCTGGGCGTCGCCGGCCGCTACGTGCTGACGCCCGGCGTGTTCGACTGCATCGCCCGGCAGCCGCGCGGCAGCGGCGGCGAGATCCAGCTGACCGATGGCATCGCGCAGCTGATTCCCTCCGAAGGCGTCCACGCGTATCGCTACGAAGGCAAGCGCTACGACTGCGGCAGCAAGCTGGGATTCCTGGAAGCGTCGGTGGAATTCGCCCTCAAGCACGAGGAAGTCGGCGCGGCCTTCCGGGCCTACCTCCAGGGCCTGGATCCGCGCGGCTAGCCGCGTTCAGGCGCCCGCAGGCGGCGGTTGGAAGCCGGGCGCCTGCGGCAGTTCCAGCCGCTGCAGGCCCCGCCAGGTCTTGCCCGGCGCCATTTCCCGCGGGTGTTGCACCACCGCGGCCTCGATGCACAGCAGGTGCGGCCAGTCCTCCGGGGGCATGTCACCCAGGCGCGCCGCCTTGGCCGGCCCGGGATTCCAGACGACCGTGTCCTCGAACCCCTGCTGCACCACGCGCCGGTCCGGCACGCCGCCGCCGGCGAGTTGCAGGGGCTGGGTCACGCCGCGATAGACGCGGTCGACCTCGCCGGCGACCAGCAGCGCGGGCTCGGATTCGGTCCGCACGGCGTCCGCCTGCACCATGTCCTCGTACGCAAGCCCGAACAGGCCGAGGACGCGGGCGCTGCGCACATCGTCGACCCTCAGGTACGTGTGCAGGGCGCCAGTGAAGGTCCACGCGGTGCGTCCCGTGTTGGCCACCTGCAGTTCCAGCTCGAGCCACTTCGGTCCGAGCCGCACCACGAGCACCAGGCAGAAGGCGTGGTCCCAGATCGTCCGCGTCATCGCGGAGTCGAGCTGGAAGCGGGCCTCGGCCACCGCCGCGCCCGGGGTCGGCGGCGCGACGAGGACCCAGCGGCGCGTGCGCGCGAAGCCGTGCTTGGGCAGCGGTCCGCGTTCGGAGAACTGGGGAAAGCAGATGGGCACGCCGCCGCGCACCGCCACGCCGGGCGCCGGTTGCGACAGCGGGCTGTGGTAGATCTGCTCGCCGGCGCCCGCCGGCTGCCACGAGAGCACTTGCGCTCCATGGAGGCTCACCAGCGCCTGGTCGCCGGCGGCATTGCGCAAGGCCACCAGCGCTTCGTCGCCGCTGAAGGTCGTCATCGGCTCAGCGCCGGCGCAGCACGTGGATGTATTCGTCGCCCACCGTCTGCTGCTCCACCAGCTCGTTGCCGGTCTGGCGGGAGAAGGCCTGGAAGTCGCGCAGCGAGCCGCCGTCGGTGGAGACCACCTTGAGCAGTTGCCCGCTCTGCATGTCGGTCAGCGCCTTCTTCGCCTTCAGGATGGGCAGCGGGCAGTTCAGCCCGCGGGTGTCGATTTCCTTGTCGATCTGCATCATGCACTCCCGGCGGGACGGGGAAACTCCATGTACTGTGGCTCGTACCCGCGGCCGCGCAGCCAGTCCGCGAGCGCGTGGCCGGTGCCCGCGGGCCAGCAGCGCACCTGCTCATAGGCGAACAGCCGGTAGTCCACGAGCTCGGGCGACAGGCGCACCTCGCCCTCGCAGACCGCATGGTAGGCGATGATCACCTGGTTCATGCGCTGGAAGTCGTAGACGCCGATCAGCTCCAGGGCCGTGGCACGCAGGCTGGTCTCCTCGGCGATCTCGCGGGCGATGCCCTCCCGGGGCGTCTCGCCCGCTTCCATGAAGCCGGTGATGAGCGCGTACATCTTGTGCGTCCACGCGGCGTTGCGCGCGAGCAGGATGCGGTCCTGGTATTGGACGACGGCGGCCAGCACCGGCGTCGGATTGTTCCAGTGGGTCCAGCCGCAGGCGGGGCAGCGCAGCCGCTGCTTCTCGCCGCCATCTTCCTGTTGCGCGATCCACGCCAGCGGCGTGGCGCATTGCGGGCAGAACCTGAAGTCGCCAGTCACGCGGGGAACACGCCCGTCGAGAGATAGCGGTCGCCGCGATCGCAAACCACGAACACGATGGTGGCGTTCTCGACCTGCTGCGCCACCTGCTGGGCCACCCAGCACGCGCCCGCCGCGGAGATGCCGCCGAAGATGCCCTCCTCGCGCGCGAGGCGCCGGGACATGTCCTCGGCGTCCTCCTGGCTCACGGAGATCGTTTCGTCGACGGCGCTCGGGTCGTAGATCTTCGGCAGGTATTCCACCGGCCACTTGCGGATGCCGGGAATGCGCGAACCCTCGCTCGGCTGCGCGCCGATGATGCGGATCGCGGGATTCTTCTCCTTGAGGTAGCGCGACACGCCGGTGATCGTGCCGGTGGTCCCCATGGCGCTGACGAAGTGCGTGATGCGCCCGCCGGTCTGCTCCCACAGCTCGGGCCCCGTGGTCTCGTAGTGGATGCGCGGGTTGTCGGGATTGGCGAACTGGTCCAGCACGCGGCCCTTGCCTTCGCGCTGCATGTTCTCGGCGAGGTCCCGCGCGTATTCCATGCCGCCGCTCTTGGGCGTCAGCACCAGTTCGGCGCCGAACGCCTTCATAGTCTGGGCCCGCTCGATGGACAGGTCCTCCGGCATGATGAGGACCATGCGGTAGCCCATGACGGCCGCCACCATGGCCAGCGCGATGCCCGTGTTGCCCGAGGTCGCCTCGATCAGCGTGTCGCCGGGCTTGATCTCGCCGCGCTCCTGCGCGCGCTTGATCATGGACAGCGCGGGCCGGTCCTTCACGGAGCCGGCGGGATTGTTGCCTTCGAGCTTGCCGAGGATGACGTTGCCACGCTTTTCGTTTTCGCCGGCGCCGATTCGCTGCAGCGCCACGAGGGGCGTCTTGCCGATCGCGTCTTCGATCGTTGGGTATTGCATGCATGTCACTGTGCCATAATTTCCGATTCCTCCCATCTCCTCTGCCGGAGTGGCGAAATCGGTAGACGCAGCAGACTCAAAATCTGCCGGTGGCAACACCGTGCCGGTTCGATTCCGGCCTCCGGCACCAGCGCTCCCTGCTTTCCGCGGGGGTCCGCGCCAAGCAAGGGAACCGGGAAGGATGAGCGCGCCTGCGGACTTGCTACATTCGCGGCATGCCCGTCATCCGGAAGAATCCCACCGTCCCCGACTACTTCGTCGAAATCCCCGAGGTCACGCTCGACCCGCGCACCGCGCGCCCCGTGACGCACCTGGTGGAGGAGTCGAAGGTCCTGGTCTTTCCCAACCTGAAGCCGCGGATCGATTTCGATTTCTGGGCCGGCCTCGACACGGCGCCCTACCCTGGGGTGGCAAAGCTGAACACCGTGGTGACCGACGATGGCAATTCCGCTGCCGACGTGGCCGAGCGCGCCGCCCGGCTTCGCAAGGCCGGGCTGCCCGAGCCCCTGGCCGATGCATTGGGTGCCCGGATGGCCGACCTGCTGGCCCAGGTGTTGCCGGTGTACCGTGCTCTCTTCGACGGGTACAAGTTCACGCGCGGAAACGTGTTCTGGCGCCTGAACGACATCTACGCCACGAAGATGCACATCGACTGCTACGGGCAGCCGATCAACGACCACATGGCCAGGATGTTCATCAACCTGGACAATCAGCCGCGCATCTGGCACACCAGCTGGCGCACCGACGACCTCGTCGAGATGGCGCGCGGAAAGATTCCGGCGGACCTGGCCCGCTCGCTGTCTCCCAATGACCTGTGGACGGAGTTGAACAAGCAGTCGTTCGGCGCCAGCGTGAACGAGTGGTGGCAGGAAGTGCAGCGGCACGCCGTGTTCTTCCATCCTGGCGACGTCTGGGTGGTGGACAGCCGCCTCATCGCGCACCAGATCTTCTACGGCCGCCGCACCGTCTCCATCGACTTCGTGGTGGACACCCCCTCGATGCTCGATCCCGCCGGCCACTACCTCGCGCGCGCCGCTCGGGCGAAGGAGTACTTGTCGGCCCAATGAAGAAGCGCCGTCGGCGGCGTTTCAGTGCTGGAGGATGACGGGCGCGAGCAGGGTGGCAACCGCGTCCGAGCCCGCAATGGACAGGTGCGAGCGATCGCGGTAAAGCATCCGGCCCTCCCGGGTGGCCCAGCACCACTGGGCATCGCAGAACGGCGCTGACGCGTCGAAGCGCCGGACCGTCGGGAAGTCGCGCGCCACCTGCGCGACGAGGTCCAGGTACGTCTTGCTGCGGTCGGCGATTTCGGCGGTCGGGACCGCGCACGGCGTGCGCAGGGTTCCTCCGATCCGCAGCGGCCGGCTGCCGACACAGGACTTGGGGCTGAAGCCGAGATCCGGGTTGTCCGTCACCAGGATGACGCGCTTGCGCGCCGCGACCAGCCGGGCAAGCGTCTCCCGCAACCCGGTCTCGTAGACCTGCGCATTGGTTGCGCCCGCCAGGTCGCGTCGCGACAGGATCCACTCGTTCGGGCCGTCCTCGGGCCGGCCCCAGCCCCGGCTGGACGAGTACAGGTAGTGCGCGCCGATGTCCGACATCACGATCGTGTGGACCGAAGGCGCGCGCTCGGCCCAGGCGAGCATCCGGTTCATGAGGCCGATGCACCGAGCCGGGTCGGGCTCGCCCTGCTTGTGCGACGCAGTGTCGAACAACGGAGGGCAGCCGCTGTCCCCGAAGTTGGCGACCGTCTCGCCGGCCGGCGCGAGTTCCCTGGCGAGGCCGGGGAACAGGTGGTTGGCGTGCGAGTCGCCGATCACCACCACGGTGGGGGCCTTCGCCCCCGACACCACGCAGAAGCCGCGGTCCGGATAGTCGGGGTGGTAACGCTTGCGGCATTCCGGATTCGCCCGCAGCTCGTGCTTCAGCTCGAATTGCTCCCGCGCCGCCATGAACTCCTGCATGCCGTCGCGCGACGACAGGCCGTCCCTTCGAAAATCCACGTAGCCGGCCACGCCGACCAGGGCGAGGACGACCGCCAGCGCCGCGCTAGCCTCCCACGTCTTGCGGCCGGTCCGGATCGGCTTCTCCACCCAGCGGTACGTCAGCCACGCGAGGAGGAAGCTCAGGGCGACCGCCGCGATGCGAAGGCCGCGCGAGGGCATCTCCGCTTCCATGATCCGGGCGAACGACAGCAGCGGCCAATGCCACAGGTAGAGCGGATAGCTGACGAGGCCCACCCACACCATCAGGGGATGCGCCAGCAACGTGCGGTTCACCAGGGCCGAAGGGCCGGCGAGAATGAACAGGCAGGCCGCCAGCACGGGCAGCAGCGCCCACGCGCCGGGGAACATCAAGCCGCGGTGGAAGGCGACGACGGACGCCACCAAAAGCGCCAGCCCCGCCAGCGACAACGCGCTGCGCGTCCTCTGCTGGTCCAGCCACCGCGGCGCCGCCACGCTTCCGCGCAGCGCCACGTACGCAAGCACGCCGCCGGCCAGCAGTTCCCAGAAACGCGTGTGGGGCAGGTAGAAGGTCCGCACGGCGTCCTTGTGGATGCCTGCCAGGTTCAGCCCGAACGAAAGCAGCGCCAAGCCGGCGATGGCTTCCAGCGCACCCAGGCGCGCACGCCAGGCGGCCCACGCCAGCAGCGGATAGACCAGGTAAAACTGCTCCTCGATCGCCAGCGACCAGAGGTGCAACAGCGGCTTCAGGTCGGACGAGACGTCGAAGTAGCCCGCTTCCTTCCACAGGACGAAGTTCTGGACGAATCCCGCGCCCGCGGCCATGTGCTTGCCCAGCTGCGCGTACTCGTCGGGCAGGAGCGCGAACCAGCCGAACGCGAAGCACGCCGCCAGGACGAGGACCAGCGCCGGGAAGATTCGCCGCACCCGGCGGGCGTAGAAGTCCACGAACGAGAACTCGCCCTGCTCCAGGCCGCGAAAGATGATGGAGGAGATCAGGAAGCCGGAGATGACGAAGAAAACGTCGACGCCGACGAAACCGCCGCCCAGCACGGTCGGAAAGGCGTGGAAGGAGACCACGCTCAGGATGGCCACTGCCCGCAGGCCGTCGATGTCGTCGCGATGCTGGAGCTCGATTCCCATCGGGCGCGAGTCTACCGACCCCGGGGAGGCAGCTCCGCAGCAGACGGCCGCCCGTGCGTGGTCCACGCGCGGCCGTGCGCTCCGAGGCGTTCTTCACACACCTGTAACACCTGAGCGGCATCGTGCCGGCGACACTCCGCGCCTGCGGCTCCGGGGGCTCCGGTAATGCGAGCGGTTACTGTCGAGTTGAGACGCACCAGTACCAAGGTTTTCAAGATCGCACCGACTTGGTACGGGCGCCACACGGCAGTTGCCACTGCGCGGGGGCTGCAATAAAGTGCGTCTCTCTGTCACAAGCTGTTTAGTGGCGGGGCAACAAAAACAAGAGCGGCTGGAACGACGGAAGAAAAAGGAAACGCGTGCTGTTGTCTGCTCACTCCCTGTCGGTGATCGCCGCGACGCTGGTGGCGTCGCTCCTCGTGGCCCAGGCCCTGGTCCTGAGCGCGCACAAGCACGGGCACCTGACGATGGACCTGCCGCGCGGCGTCCAGAAATTCCATTCGCGTCCCACCCCCCGCGTCGGCGGCATCGCGATCTACCTCGCCATGACCGGCGCGTGGATCTTCATCTCCACACCCGCTGAAACTTCGCTGCTCGCCACGGTCATGCTGGCCGGCATGCCCGCGCTGCTGGTGGGCCTCACGGAGGATGTGACCAAGAAGGTGAGCGTGCGGGCGCGCCTGCTGCTCACCATGGGCAGCGGCGGGCTGGCGGCGCTGCTGAGCGGAGTCGGTCTCGCGCGTACGGGCATTCCGCTGGCCGACCTGCTGCTGTCGGCATGGCCGCTCACGGTGCTCTTCACGGCCTTCGCGGTCGGCGGCGTCGCCAATGCCGTGAACATCATCGACGGCTTCCACGGCCTCGCGAGTGGGACCGTGATCATTTCCTCGCTTGCGCTTTCGGCGATCGCCTTCTCGGTCGGCGACGTCCCCCTGGCCACGGTGGCCCTGGTGCTCGCCGCGGCCGTCGCCGGCTTCTGGCTGGTGAACTTCCCCTGGGGCAAGCTGTTCCTGGGCGATGGCGGGGCCTATTTCTCGGGGTTCGCGCTGGCCTGGCTGTCGGTGGAACTGCTGGCGCGCAATCCCGGCGTGTCGCCCTGGGCCAGCGTCCTGTTGTGCGGCTATCCCACGGTGGAAGTGGTCTACAGCATCGTCCGCCGCCGCCACCACAAGCTCTCGCCCGGGCAGCCGGACCGCCGGCACCTCCACAGCCTGGTCGCCACGCAACTCGTGCAGCCCCGGCTCGCGGCGCTGCCGCCGAACCTGCGCAATGCGGCGGTGTCCGTCCTGATGTGGGTCTGCGCGATCGTGCCGGTCATTCCGGCCGTGCTGTTCAGCGGCCAGCCGGAGGTGCTGGTGCCCGCGCTGGTCCTGTGCGTCGCGGTCTATCACCTCCTCTACCGCCGCGTGGCCGCGGCGGTCCGGCCCGACGTGATCGAGCCGGCGATCGACGTGCGGGCGTAGGCGCGCCGGCCCGCGCCGCGGTCAGCGGCCGTTCTTCACCGCGAAGTCTTCCAGGTTGCGTCCCTGCTGCAGGACCTCCTGCACCCATTGCGGCTTGCGGCCGCGGCCGCCCGACCAGGTCTCGCCATTGGGGCCGCGGTATTTCACGATTTGCGGCTTGCTTTTTGCGCGCGCGTTTCCGGGGCCCGATTTCGCAAATCCCAAATCCGCGGCCGTCAACCCATAAAGATCGATCTTGCGCCTGATATCGGAAATCGCATCGGCGATTTCCTGTTCGCGCATCCGCTCCGCCTCGGCCAGCAGTTTTTCCGCCTGCTCTTTCAGTTCCAGATAAGTCGCCACGCAAGGTCCTTGGAATGGGGTGCGGGCCATTATGAACAAAAAAGAATGCGCCACGCCGGTGCGCCACGGCCCCGGCCGCGGCCGGGGTTCCTTTGGGGCAACTTGCGGCGTCCCGCGATTTGTCCCATTCTGGCCAGCCAAGCATCGAGGGAATGGCCATGTCCTTCCAGTCCACGGCGCGCTGCCTTGCCGGCACGGTCCTCCTGGCGTTGGCCGGCACGACGCTCGCTGCCACCTCGCCGCAGCAGGCCGGCGTCGACGCGATCACCCGCGCGATGGAAGCGGTCGTGGGTGTCCAGGTCACCGCGGCCGAGGACGCGCGCTCGGCCGAGACCCTCGGCCAGGAGCGGGAAGGCTCCGGTGTCGTCATCGGGCCCGACGGCCTGATCCTCACCATCGGCTACCTGATCGCGGAAGCCGACACCATCCAGATCACCACGTTCGACAACCGCGTGGTGCCGGCGCGCCCGGTCGGCTACGACCTTGCCACCGGCTTCGGCCTGGTGCGCCCCGTCCTTCCGCTGCGCGACGTGCGGCCGGTGGCGCTCGGCAGCGCCAGGGACGTCGCACCGAACAGCACCTTGCTGGCCGCCACCGGCGGCGAGGAAGGCGGCATGGGCCTCACGCAGCTGGTGGACGCCCGGCCGTTCTCCGGCTACTGGGAATACCACATCGACAACGCGCTGTTCACCAGTCCCCCACTGCGCAACCACAGCGGCGCGCCGCTGTTCAACCAGCGCGGCGAGCTGGTGGGCATCGGCAGCCTGTTCGTGGGCAATGCGCTGGGCAACGACCAGCAGGTGCCCGGCAACATGTTCGTCCCCGTGGACCTGCTGAAGCCGATCCTGGCCGAGATGCAGCAGAGCGGCAGCTCGCGCAAGAGCCGCCGGCCCTGGCTGGGCCTGAGTTCCACCGAGCAGGGCGGGCGCATCCAGATCGTCCGCGTCAATCGGGACAGTCCCGCGCAGGACGCAGGACTCGCCGCGGGAGACTTCGTGCTGGCCGTCGACGGCGAGAAGGTGACCACGCTGGAAGGCTTCTACAAGAAGCTGTGGTCCCGCCCCGAACCGGAAAGCGAGGTGCAACTCACGGTGCTGCACGGCGCCGACATCCTGCAGGTGAACGTGCGCGCAGTGGACCGCATGAAGACGATGCGAAAACCGGCCGGCATCTGAATTTGCCAGCCGCGTCCGACAGGGGCTGCGGACATTTGCCGACAGGGTTCCGCGCCGCAGTCCTTAGCCTAGGCCATCCGTAGTTTCGGAAGGGGGAGTCACATGGCGGCGGAATCTCCGGGGTCCACCGAGGCACGCGCCGGCCGGGGCGGCTGGCGGGCCTGGCTGCAGGTGGCCGTGGCGGCCTTGCTGCTGCTGTTGTTCTCGGAAGCCCTGTGGCTCTGGCAGACATGGCCCGTGCGCGAGCTGCTGCAGACGGTGCCGGTTCCGGCGGGACACGGGCCATGACCTCCTCGCTGTTCCAGCGCGCGCAGCAGTGGTTGCGCGCCCGCCCCCCGTTGCTGACCGCGGCGTACGCCCTGCTGGCGGCGTGGGCCATCGGCATCCTGGTCGCGGCGGCGCAGCTCGATGGCTGGCGCGAGGATCTCTCGCGCACGCTGCTGCAGCTCAATGCCGATGCCCGGTTCCGCGCGCGGGCGCACACCCGTGAATCGGTGGACCCCGAGTGGTACCGGCGCAAGGCGCTGGCCCTCCTCGCGGCCATGGAACGCCTGCAGCGCGATGCGGCCTGGACCGCCTTCCTGCCCGGCTCGTGGAAGCCTTTCGACCACCTGGAAGAACAAGTGCAGGCGCGCCTGGAACGCGAGTTCGGAGACATCGTCGTGGAGACCTTGCGCCGCGAGCTGTACGCGCGGGCCAGCCAGCTCACGGGCGTCCCGCTCGCGCCCGGGTCGGGCGACCTGCTGATGGGCGCCGAGTGCCAGTCGCCGGTGCCGCAGAACCTGGAGCGGCGCCTCAGCGGGGCCGCCGAGGACCTGCCGGAATTCGTCGCCGTCACCGATTACGTGGGCAACGTGGAGCGCCTCGACGCCGCGGTGCAGTCCTTCCTCTCCCTGCAATACAGCAAAGGCCAGCCGGAGCAGCTGCGCGGCCTGGTGGCGTACACGCTGGGCAAGGAGCTGCCGGGCGGCCTGCAGGGCGCGGTGCGCATGTTCCCGGGCCTGCAGGGCAACGACGAGGTCAACGTGCAGCCGGCGCTGATGCAGTCGCGGCTGCAGTGGGCGACGCGCTGCTCGCTGGCGAAGGCCATGGGCGCGCTGCACACGCGGCTGCTGAACACCAACGACCTGTTCGCGCTGGAACAGGGCTACGCCGAGCGCAGCAACGGCCTGTTCGCGGGACCCGCCCGGCCGGCCGCCTTCGACCGCACGCTGGAGCGGTACCGCGCCGTCCACGCGCTGCTGGAAGACCAGAACGCGCTGCTCTCCAAAGGCCGCAACGACTGGATGCGCCAGGGCACGCTGCAGCTCGGAAGCGCCTACCAGAGCCTGCTGGGACGCATCGGCCGCACCCGCCTGCTCGGGCCGGACAGCGTGCAGCAGCTCGAAGGCCAGTCCGGCGCGGCGTTCGCGGAGTTCCGCCGCCAGTTCGAGGCGGTGTTCGGCAGCCGCGGCGAACCGGGCATCGTGTGGCTGGACGGCGAGAAGCGCTTCGGCCTGTCGGCCGAACGCGCCGCCCTGCTGCAGGGCCTCGGTGCGCTGCTGAAGACCTCGTTCATGAACGAGACGACCCCGGCTCCGGCCAAGGAACCGCGCGACCCCGGCACCCTGCCCAAGGTGCTGCAGGACGCGCGCGGCCTCGCCGCGGAGCGCGCGCAGGCCCAGGCGAAGATCGTGCCGCTGTTTCCGGACCAGGCACAGCCCGTCGTGGCGCGCGTGATCGACGTGCGCGTGTCCGAGCTGATCTACCAGCGCGCCTTCCGCACGCTCAAGGCCGGCCTGCCCGCCGACGCGCACGTGCCGCTCGATGCAGCGGCGTTCCGGCTGCAGCGCGAACAGGTGCTCGCGCTGCAGGCCGTGCTGAAGGAAACCGGCGGCGCCGGTTTCGGCGAGCGGCTCGTGGCCACCCTCGATGGCGAGCTGGCCCGGCGCCTCGCCAGCCTGCAGGACGACTGGAAGCAGCAGCCGCTGCAGGACGCCCGCGCGGGCGACTTCGCCTGGTGGCAGGGCGAGCCACTGCCGCTCGCGCAGCTGCTGGGCGCGGCCGAAGCCGGATCGGCGGCGCCGCCGTCGTTCAGCCGCACCGCCACGCACCTCGACCTGCTGGTGCAGCAGGCGAAGCCGCTGCTGGCCCTGGGCAGCCCCGCCTTTGCGGCGGACCCGGCCGCCACGCGCTGGATCCAGCTCCAGTCGGAGCTGGGGCGCTACGCGGCCCGCGCGAGCGACAGCAGCCTGCTGCGGATGGAGCGCTATGTCACCGCCCTCGGCCCCGACCTCCGGCGCGAGAACTGCGCCGAGCGCCTGGCCGCGAATGCGCCCGGGCCGGAGGGCGAGGACGACATCGCGCAGCGGCACCGCCAGGTGCACCAGGCGCTCGCGCAACGCTGCCAGGAACTGCGCGCGCAGGCCGCTGCCGCGGCCGCGGCAACCGGGACGACGCTGGCGCAATGACGCTCAGGGCCGCAGGCCGGTCGCCACCGTGGGATGGCGCAGCGTGACGCGCAGCTCCTTCTTCAGGCGCGTGTTGTCCATGCGCCTGGACTCGCCCATGAAGCTCAGGAGGGACACCGGCAGCTGTTCGCGGGCGAGGTCGCGCGGCACGCGCGGCGGCCGCGGCAGCCCGTAGAGGTCCGCCGCCAGGTCGAAGTAGTCGCCCATCTTCAGGACGCTGTCGTCGCTCGCGTGGTAGATCCGCTGCGGGCGCCCGCGCCAGAGGGCGGCGAGCACGGCGCGGGCGAGGTCGTCGGCGTGGATGTGATTGGTGTACACGTCGTCCTGCGCCGCGAGCACGGGCGTGCCACGCAGCAGGCGCTCCCGCGGCGTGCCGCCTTCGCGGTCCGGCGCGTAGATGCCAGGAATGCGCAACACGCTGGTGCGCGCGCCCGCGGCGCGGCCGAACGCGCGCAGCTGCCGCTCGGCGTCCACGCGCCGCTGCGCCCGCGGGGTGCCCGGCGCGACGGCCCGGGCCTCGTTCACCAGTGCGCCGCCGCAGTCGCCGTAGACGCCGCTTGTCGAGCCGTACACCAGGACCCCGGGCACGCTGCGCCGGCGCAGCGCCTGCAGGAGGGCCCGCGTGCGCAGGTCGCGCCACCAGCGGTCCGGCGCATCCCCCGGGGGCGGCGCGAGGTGCACCACGCGCTGCGCCACGCCGGCGAGGCGCGCCAGGCTGGCCGGGGCATCGAGATCGCCCTGCAGGGGGACGACGCCGGCGGCGCGCAACTGCGGCACGCGTTGCGGCGAGGACGTGAGGGCCAGTGCGCGGACATCCCGCGGCAGGTCCCGCGCCACGCGCATTCCCACGTCGCCGCAGCCGACGATCAACAGCCGCAGCCGCCGGAAGCGGCTCGGCAATGCACCGAGGGGGGTCTGGTTTGAAGGCAAAATTGGGCCAGCGCGACGAAAGAGCCCGAGGATATCCAAAGCATGACCGCCCCCACGGCACCCGCCGGCCCCTTCCAGATCACCGTGCAGCCCAGCGGCCGCACCTTCTCCGTCGAAGGCGGCGAAGCCATCCTGCCGGCCGCCATCCGGCAGGGGATCGGCATGCCCTATGGCTGCAAGGACGGCGCGTGCGGCTCCTGCAAGTGCAAGAAGCTGGAAGGCACCGTGGTCCACGGCACCCACCAGAGCAAGGCCCTGTCGGAGGAAGAGGAAGCCCGCGGGCTGATCCTCACCTGCTGCGCCGTGCCCCAGACGGACGTCGTGCTGGAGTCGCGCCAGGTCACCGACGAAAGCGCGTTCCCGGTGCGCAAAATGCCCTCGCGCGTGACGTCGCTGGAGAAGGTCTCGCACGACGTGATGGTCGTGAAGCTGCAGCTGCCCGCCAACGACACGTTGCGCTACCACGCGGGGCAGTACGTCGAGTTCATCCTGCGCGACGGCGCCCGCCGCAGCTATTCCATGGCCAACGCGCCGCACAACGGCCCCGGGGTGGAACTGCACATCCGGCACATGCCGGGCGGCAAGTTCACCGACCACGTCTTCACCGCGATGAAGGAAAAGGAGATCCTGCGCGTGGAAGGCCCGTTCGGCAGCTTCTACCTGCGCGAGGACTCCGACAAGCCGATGGTCCTGCTCGCGTCCGGCACCGGCTTCGCCCCCATCAAGGCGCTGATCGAAGCCATGCAGTTCAAGGGCATCCAGCGCCCGGCCACCCTCTACTGGGGCGGCCGCCGGCCGTCGGACCTTTACATGGACGCCTGGGTGCGCGAACGCCTGGCCGAGATGCCCCACCTGAAGTACGTCCCCGTGGTCTCGAACGCCCTGCCCGAGGACAACTGGACCGGCCGCACCGGCTTCGTCCACAAGGCGGTCATGCAGGATTACCCTGATCTGTCCGGCCACCAGGTCTATGCCTGCGGCGCCCCGATCGTCGTAGATTCGGCCCGTGCGGAATACAGCACGCAATGCAATTTGCCATCCGAAGAGTTTTTTGCGGATTCTTTCACCACCGAGGCGGACAAGCATTGAGACGCGAGCACTCGCCTTGGAACGGCGCGGCGAGTTCCCTAGAATTCGTTTTTTCTCTCGGGGGATGTATGTCTCCGAACACCCTGCGATCCGGGCTGGCCGCGGCCCTGCTGCTGGTTTCGACCGTGTGCGTGGCGCAAACGGGCGGCACCCCGCCGCCCGCCACCCCGGCCAGGACCGGCGGGCCCGTGTCCTCCGCGTCGCCCGACGGCGTGTTCCGTCCCACGGCGGCGGAGGAAATGGACCAGACGCGCAAGGCTGCCCAGAACCCCACGCAGCTGTCGCCCGTCTACACCATCGGCAAGGAATACCGGATCGGCACCAATGACCTGCTGGACGTCGAGGTGCTGAACCTCGACGCCGCCAAGCGCACGGTCCGGGTCAACGCCGCCGGCTACATCACCCTGCCCCTCATCGGCCCCGTCACGGTGGCCGGCCTGACCCAGCAGCAGGTCGAGGAGCACATCGCCAAGCTGTACGGCGACAAGTACCTGCAGAACCCCCAGGTGTCCGTCTTCATCCGCGAGTTCACGACGGAGCGGATCACGGTGGACGGCGCCGTGGTCAAGCCCGGCATCTACCCGCTGGTCGGGCAGATGACGCTGCTGCGGGTGCTGGCGCTGGCCGGGGGGTTCGGCACCATCGCCAAGCGCAACCAGGTGATGCTGTTCCGCCAGGGGGACAACGGGGAACGGCAGGTGGCGACCTTCGACGTGGAGCGCATCCAGGCCGGGCAGGATCCCGATCCGCCCATCCGGGGCGACGACATGATCGTGGTCCAGCGGGATTCGACGCGGGCAGCGGTCACGGACTCCCTCTTTCGGGACATCGTGAACGTTTTCAACCCGCTGTCCTACATTCCCAAGTAAGCTCGCCATCCCTGGACGGCCGTCCCCCGTGACGGCTCGGGTCAACCGAACAAACGCCGCAGACCATGGCCGCATCCGAAATCTCGCGCGACGACACCACCGGCTTTGCCCCGACGGTGAGCGACGCGCTGACGGTCCGCCAGCCGTACAGCCTGCAGACCGGGTACATGCGCTCCGACGAGGAGCAGCTCGGCGACGATTCGCTGACGCTCACGGACATCGGCCGCATCATCCTCAAGCACAAGTGGACGCTGCTGCTGGTGATCGCCTTCGCCTGCGCGGTCGCGGCCATCCGGACTTTCCTGAGCACCCCCATCTACCGCTCCACGGTGATCCTGCAGATCGAGCGGAACGCCCCGCGCGTCGTGCGCTTCGACAACGACCCCGAGCAGGAGCGCATGGGCAGCGACGACGTGTCCATGCGCACCCAGCAGGAACTGCTCAAGAGCCGGTCCCTCGCCGAACGCGTGATCGACGAACTGCGCCTCGACCAGTCCACGCCCTCCGGCCAGGCGGCACTCGCGCTGTCGCCCTCCAGGCGCCTGGGCGTGGAGCCCACCGCCGGCGGGGAGGAGAACCGGGGCGACTACCTCGATCGCCTGATCGCCGGCTACCACAAGATGACGCACCCCAGCGTGCGCAACGCGGAGGTGCTTGGCCGCGAGGCGGTGGTCAGCCGCTTCCTCGGCTCGATCACCGTGGAGCCGGTGCGCAGCTCGCGCCTGGTGAAGCTGCACGTGGACAACACCGACCCGCAGCTGGCAGCCCGCATCGCCAATTCCACCGTGCAGGCCTTCATCGCCATGGGCATGGAGCGCCGGCTGGAGGCCTCCTCGTACGCCAAGAGCTTCCTCGAGGACCAGATCAAGCAGATGAAGGCGAAGCTGGAAGACTCCGAGCGGCGCCTCAATGCCTACGCGCAGTCCAACCAGATCCTGTCGCTGGACGAGAAGACCAACGCGATCAACCAGACCTACACCGACTTCGCCTCGGCCCTGGCCAAGGCGGAGCAGGACCGCATCAAGGCCGACGCGATCGTGTCCGAGGTCAAGCGCAATGCGGATGCCTCGAGCGCGGTGGTCGAGAACAAGACGATCCAGGCCTTCAAGGAAAGCCGCGCCAAGCTGCAGATCGAGTACCAGGAGAACCTGCGCATCTACAAGCCGGACTTCCCCAAGATGCTGCAGATCAAGGCGCAGATCGCCGAGATCGACTCGCAGATCAAGGCGGAAGTGGCCAACGTCATCGGCAGCCTGCAGGCGCAGCGCGACGCCGCGGCCAAGCAGGAGGAGATGCTGCGCGAGCGGGTGAACCAGACGCGCAAGCAGGTGCTGACCACGCAGGACCACAGCATCGACATGAACCTGCTGAAGCGCGAGGTCGACACCAACCGGCAGCTGTATGACAGCCTGCTGCAGCGGTTCAAGGAACTGGGCGTCTCCGGCAACATCGTCGCCAACAACGTGTCCGTGGTGGACTCGGCGGAGCCGTCCCTCTTCCCGTACAAGCCCAACCTGCTCGCGAACCTGCTGGTGGGCGTCGTGGCGGGCATCCTGCTCGGCGCCGCCATCGTCGTGGCGCTGGAAGTGATGGACGACTCCATCAAGTACCCCGACGAGGTCGAGCGCGTGCTGGGCCTGCCCCTCATGGGCATCATCCCCAAGCTCAATCGCAAGCGCCTGGGGAGCAAGCCGGTGGCCATGGAGGTGCACGAGGATCCGCGCTCCACGCTCGCCGAGGCCTACCGCTCGGTCCGTACCGCGCTGCAGTTCTCCACCGCGGAAGGCGCGCCCAAGCGCCTGGTCGTGACCAGCACGACGCGCAACGAAGGCAAGAGCACCACCTCGCTGGCGCTGGCCATCAACTTCGCCCAGATGGGGCAGCGCGTGCTGCTGATCGACGCGGACATGCGCAATCCCACCATCCACAAGCTGCTGGGCATCCCGAACGACTTCGGCCTGTCCAACCTGCTTTCCAGCGACAACCGCGGCGACAAGATGATCACGCCGACGGTGGTGCCGAACCTGTCGGTGCTCACCGGCGGCCCGATCCCGCCGAACCCGGTGGACCTGCTGACCGGTCCCAAGCTGCTGCTGCTCCTGAACATCACGTCGGCCCTGGGCATCGACTACGTGATCGTCGACGCCCCGCCCATGCTGGGACTGGCCGACGCGGTCGTCCTGGGCAACCAGCTGCAGAACGTGCTGTACGTGGTGCAGGCCGGCACCACCCGCAAGGCGCAGATCAAGAACGCGCTGCGCCGCCTGCGCCAGGCCGGACTGGTGCCGCGGGGGGTGGTTCTCACCCAGACGCTGCAGCATGCGTTGCCGCAGGACTACGAGTCCTACTACGGATATGCGGCCGAAGGGGCTCCACCGAGTGCCGCGCTGCCCCGGGGCCGGTAAGCTCGGCCTGTGATGAAAGACGCCGAGCCCGCCAACCCCTCCGCCTCGACGCTCACTGCCGCTCTCCTCGAGTACTACGAGGCACCCGGCAAGTACCAGCTGACCCTGCGCCAGCCGGCCGTTCTCTTTTCCTCCATCCGGGACATCCTGCAGCTCGCCTCGGGCCGGGGCGCCGCCGAAGGCCCCGACGGCGAGCGCCTGTGCGAGGCGGCGCAGTTCTTCATCCGGGCAGCCCTCCTGTATCCCGGCGCCGACCACTACGCGGTCATCGGCGCCGCCGGCGGCGAGGTGCCCACCGACCTGAAGGAGCGCTACCGGCTCCTGATGCGGCTGATCCACCCGGACTTCGCGCACGTGGGCGCCATGACCTGGCCGTCCGATGCCGCCACCCGGGTCAACCGCGCCTACGAGACCCTCTCCTCGCCCGTGCTGCGCAGCGAGTACGACGACCAGCTCGCCGCCCTGCGCTCGCAGCGTCCGCCGACGCCCGCCATGCCGCCGGTGTTCCAGGCGGCCGCGCGCCGCGCCGACGAGCACCGTCCCCGGCTGGGCAAGCGCGCTGCCTGGGTGTTCGGGCTGGCCGTCGGCATTCCCGCCGTGCTGCTGCTGTTGCCGCGCAGCGAGCCGGTCCAGCTGGTGCAGCGCGCCGCGCCCGCCGCCAGCGCGCAGCGCGTGGCCGAAGTGACGGCCGAAGCCGCCGCCTCCTCGGTCCTGGTGAGCAGTTCCCACCTGCCGCCCGTGCCGGTCCAACCCGCCTCCTTGTCGGTCCCGCCCTCCTCGGCCTCCATGCTGCCGCCGGCGGGCGTACCGGCCGCATCCGCCCCTCCCGTGGCGGCGACTGCTCCCAGCGGACCGGCCCTGCCGCGTCCAGAGGCCGTGACGGCACTTTCGCCTCCTCCCGCGGCCCACGCGACATCTCCCGCGCCACCGCCTGCTGTCGCCGCCCGGCCTTCCCTGCCCCCGGCCGCGGTCGCGACGTTGCCGGCCCAGGCCGCCCGCGTCGCGACGCCCCTGCCGCCCGTGGCCAAGGCCACGCCGGTGGAGGCCCCGCGCGCCCCGCAGCCCCCGCGTGACGCGCCACCGGCGGCCAAGGTGCCCGTCCCTCCCGCGCTCGTGGCCGAGACCGTTCCGCCGCCCCTTCCCGTTGCCATTCCCGCCCCCGCCCCGGCGCCTGCGCCCGTCATCACCGCGGCCAACACGCCCGCTCCCGTCGCCACCGTGGCGCCGAGCGTCGCACCGGCCGGCAAGCTGACGGCCACCCTCTCCGTGGCCGCCCTTCCCACGCCGACGCTGGCCGATGCGCAGCCGCTGCTCACGCAGGTGCTGCAGATGCTGGAGACCGGCAGCGGCGAACAGCTGCTGCGCCTCCTGGACAGCGACGCGCGGAGCAAGCCGGCGGCCCAGGCGCTCCAGCGCCAGTACGAGCAGATGGTCAAGAGCGGCCGCCCCATCGTCCTCACGCAGGTGGAATTCAACGGCGAGCCGCGTGACGGCGGCGTGCTCCTGGTGACCGGTCGCATGCGGCTGCACGTGGGCGAGCCCACGGTCGGCGCCTATGGCCAGAAGCTGCAGCTGCGCGCCGAGTTCGCGCAGCGTGGCGGCAAGGTGCAACTCACCGGCCTGAGCGGCTCGCCGGACTGATGGCCGCGGCCGTTCCGCTTCGCTGGACCCTCGCCCTGGCCGGCGCGGCCGTCGCGGTCGTGGTGTTCTCCTTCGCGATGTCCTCGCACCTGCGCAGCGCCTGCGCGGAACGCGACACACCCTACCTGCCGCTGTGCCCCGACCCACCCGCGGACCGCGAAGGCGTCCGCAACGAACTGCGTGACCGCCTGGCGCGCAACCCGGGTGCCGCCTACGACTGGATCGCACTGTTGATGAATACGCCGTCGCCGGATGCGGAGGCCGTGCTGCCCGGTGCCGTGCTGGCGGCGCCGCACAACGCCATCGTGGCGCGCTCGCGGGCGGCGCAGGCGCTGCAACGGGGGCAGACCGAACAGGGTGTCGCGACGCTCGTGGAGATCCTGCGCTACGGCCCCTCTCCCGAAGCCGCGAACGTCCTGGCGCAGGTGGCCGCGACGCCCCTGGGCGTGACCCTGCTGCGACCCCATCTCGGCACCGCGGCCCAATGGCTGCCGCAGGTGCTGGCGGCGGGCCAGACGCTCAAGCAGCCGCCGGGGGACATGCTGTCGCTGGTGGTGGCGGCCCAGGACAGCCTGCCCGACGACGCGCGCCAGCGCTACATGCGCGCCCTCAAGGCCGCGGGCCAGTGGCTGGATGCGTACGGGCTCTGGGTCGCGAACCACAAGGAGCCCGTTGCTCTGCTCTTCAACGGCGGCTTCGACCAGCCGATCGAGGCGGACGGTTTCGACTGGGAATTCACGAACGCGCCGCGCAGCCGGACGGGCATGATGGTCGGGCAGGAGGCGGTCGCCCGGCGCGGACTGGTGCTGGACATCGAATTCACGGGCCGCAGTTTCGCGGCACCCATCGTGCGGCAGTACCTGTTCCTGCCGCCCGGCAGCTACCGGCTGCACGGCGAGTACATGGCGCCCAAGCTGCGGGCAGAGGAAGGCCTCGCGTGGTCGGTCCAGTGCACGGCCGGACGCAAGTCGGTGCTCGGCCGCTCCCCGGCCCTGCGGGAAACGGGCGGCATCTGGCGGCCGCTGGAGTTCGATTTCACGGTGCCGCCCGACTGCGGCGTGGTCGCGAGCCTCCAGCTGGATCCAGCGGCCGCGTACGAGGCCACGACGGGATTCCGCGGCCATGTCGCCTTCGACGCGTTCAGCCTCACTCGTAGCGCAAATTCACAGTGATTAATCACGCCCTGGAAATGCGCCCGGTGCTATAGTCCCCCGGTCGTTTACCTCGCGGAGCACGAAATGACACCCAAGAATCTTTTGCTCGCTCTGTCCGCGGTCGCCGCTGCCTCGGCCTTCGCCCAGGCGCCGCTCGGCACGGTCACCAACGTGGAGGGCGTCGTCACCGCGACCCAGGGCGCCGCCGGCGTCAACGTCACGCCCGGCACCCAGATCCAGAACGGCATGCGCTTCGTGACCACGTCGCGCGGCTCCGTGACGCTGCAGATGAACAGCGGCTGCACCGTCAGCGTGCCTCCGGGCAATGGCGTGACGGTGCTTTCCAGCATGACGTGCCAGCAGCTGCAGGCAGCGGTGCAGCCGGTCGTCCCGGTCGCCTCGCAGCCCGCCATCGCGGGCACCGGCGTGGGCAACGCCGCGATCGCCGTGGGCGGCATCATCATCGGCCTGGGTGTCCTGGACGCCGCCACGAAGAACGACAACGACAACGGCGGGACGGTCCCGGTCAGCCCGATCAGCGCACAGTGAGTCCCTGGCGGCAAGCCAGCGAGGACGCTGAGGACACGGGGCCGGTGGGCCCCGTGGCTGTTTTTGCACTGCTCCTGCTCGTCGGAGCCTCGCCCCTCATGCGCGGGGGCAACCGGCATGTCGCCCTGATCGTCCTCGAAGGGATGGCCCTGGCCTTCCTGGTGGCCCTGCTGGCGGGCGTCCGGCCTGCGAGCGGGCGCCCATCCCTGCGCGGGGTGCTGCTGGCGCTCCTGCTGGCCAGCCCGGCCTGGCTCGCGCTCGTCTATCTCGTTCCCGTCCCGGTCTCGCTCTGGTCGGCCCTTCCCGGCCGCGGCAGCTATCCGGACGTGCTGGCCAAGGCGGGCATCGAGATCGGCGACTGGCTGCCGCTGTCCCTGGTGCCGGACATGACGGCCTCCTCCCTGTTCGCCGGCATTCCTCTGGTCGCGGCCTTCCTCGCCGGCTTCTGGATGCAGCTGCCCCAGGTGCAGCTGGTGCTGAAGGTCTTCGTCGCCGCCGCCTTCGCCCAGGTGGTCATGGGCCTGCTCCAGGTCGCGGGCGGCGCCAGTTCGTCGCTCTATTTCGGCGGCGTCGGCGGCCGCCCCTTCGGCACCTTCGCCAACCCCAATCACTTTGCCAACTACCTGGCCATGGCCCTGGCGGTGTACGTGTGGCTCGCCTGGGCGCGGCTCACCCAGCCACGCCAGCACGTGCCGATGTTCGAGGAACGCGGCTTCTCCTCCCGCACGCGGCGCACGGCGTTGTGGGCGGCGGGGGGCGTGCTGCTGACGGTCGGCATCCTCATGTCCCGTTCGCGCGGCGCCATGCTCGCCGGGCTGCCTGCGGCCCTTTGCGCGCTGGGCGTGGCGGTCACCGGCGGGGCGCGCAGCTCGCGCGCCGTGCGCACCACCCTGATCCTGGCCGGCGTCGCGATGCTGGCGGCGATATCCATGGTGGGCTTCGATTTCGTGCTCTCGCGTTTCCAGACACGCTCGTTCACCGGCGACGCGTCGCTGCGCAACCTGCTGGCCGGCACCACGCTGGAGGGCGCCTGGCAGTTCTGGCCCTTCGGCGCGGGCTGGGGCACCTTTTCCTCCGTGTACCCCCGGTTCCAGCCCGCCAGCGTCCTCGAGCTGGCGAACCAGGCCCACCAGGACTATGCGCAACTGCTGTTCGAAGGCGGCATCTTCGGCCTCGTGCTGATGGGCGCCTTCGCCTGGCTGGCCGTCGGCCGGGCGCTGGTGCTCGTCCGCGCCGCCCTGCGGCGCCGGCGCTTGCGCCGCGAGGAAATGCTGAGCGCGCTGTGCGGCCTGGGGCTGCTCGGTTTCCTGCTGCATTCGCTGGTGGAATTCAACATGCACATCCCCGCCAATGCGATCATGGCGTCGCTGCTTGCGGGCGTGTACCTGCGCCCGCTGGACAGCGAGGAGCCCACGGGTGATTGACCTGCACTGCCACATCCTGCCCGGCATCGACGACGGCTCGCGCAGCCTCGAGATGTCGCTGGAGATGGCGCGCATGGCCGTCGACGACGGCATCACCATGACCGCCTGCACGCCCCACATCTACCCGGGCCTGTACATGAACGACACGGCGGGCATCACCGCCGCGCGCGACCGCCTGCAGCGCGAATTCGACGAGCGTGGCATCCCGCTGAAGCTCACCATCGGCGCCGACGTCCACCTCGTGCCGGGCCTCCTGGACGGCCTGCGCGCCGGCACGGTCCCCACGCTGCACGGCACGCGCTACCTGCTGCTGGAGCCCTCGCACCACGTGGCCCCGCCGCACTTCGAGGACTCGGTGTTCCGCCTGGTCGCCGAGGGCTACGTGCCCGTGATCACGCACCCCGAGCGCCTGACCTGGATCGAGGACCACTACGCGGTGTTCGGGCACCTGGTGCGCCAGGGCGCATGGATGCAGCTCACCGCCGCATCGCTGACGGGCGTGTTCGGCGCGCGGGCGAAGTACTGGTCCGAGCGCTTCCTCGCCGACGGCCTGACGCACATCCTGGCGACCGACGCGCATTCCAACGGCCGGCGCTCGCCGCGCATGTCACAAGCGCGCGAGATCGCCGAGCGCATGCTGGGGCGCGAGGAGGCGGACTTGCTGGTGCGGGGCCGCCAGGAGCGCATGCTGCGCAACGAGCCCCCTTCCGCCGTGCCCCCGCTGCCGCAGGTCGAACCGCGGCGCGAGGGCTGGTGGCAGAAGCTGTTCAGCGCGGCACGCTGATCAGCGCTGGCGGGCCTGCCAGTCGGCGTAGGCCTGGTCCATGCGGTGTTCACGCGACGACGCATTCAGGTCGGTGACGGGCGTCGCGGCGCCCGCGCCCATGGCGTGCGTGCCATGGTGATGGCTGCTGGCCATATGCTGTTCGTGCTTCTTCGCGCTGGCGTGGTGCTTGGCCGTCGCGTGCTTCTTGTGCGATTTCTTCTGGGCCGGGGCGGGCGCCTCGTCCGCAGCCTTCGATGAGGTTGCAGCCGGCGCCTGGGGCGCCTGGTCGCTGCCGGCCGGTGCCTGGGCGTACGCCGCGCCGGTGGCCAGCGCGAGGGCGATGAACAGGGGATGGAGCTTCATGCCGGGTGTCCTTTCGTGGTGGGAGTGGGAGGTCCCTACCACAACGCAGGGCCAGGGTGCCCGTGCGTCGGAGCGCGCGGATGCGCCGCGTCGGACGCCACGGACAGGGGCCTTTCGCGACTTGCGACAATGCCGGGCATGAAACGCCGAGAACTGCTCCTCTCCTCCCTGGGCGCCGCCGCGGCGGTTGCCACTCCCGCTGCCTGGTCGCAGGCCAGGCCCATCCGGCTCGTCGTGCCGTACGCACCCGGCGGCCCCATCGACCTCACGGCCCGCCTGCTCGCGGAGCGCACCAAGGACTCGCTCGGCACGATCATCATCGACAACCGCCCGGGCGGCGGCGGCAACATCGGCGCCGACGCGGTCGCCAAGGCCGCGCCCGACGGCCTGACCATCGGCATTGCCGCAACCGCCACCCACGCCATCAATCCGTGGCTGTTCGCCAAGATGCCTTACGACGCGGAGAAGGACTTCGCGCCCATCACGCAGATGGTCCGCGTGCCCAACGTGCTGGTGGTGAACACGGACACGGCTGCGCGTCTGAAGATCAACACGCTGGCCGATCTGATCGCCTACGGCAAGGCCAACCCGGGCAAGCTGAATTACGGCAGCGGCGGCAACGGCAGCGCCGGCCACCTCGCCGGCGAGATGTTCAAGCGCGACGCCGGCCTCTATGCCGTGCACATCCCCTACAACGGCGGCAACCCCGCGCAGCTGGCGCTCCTGTCGGGGCAGGTGGATTTCAACTTCGACAACCTCGCCACGGCGGCGCCGAACATCCGCGCCGGCAAGCTGAAGGCGCTGGCGGTCACCACCCTGCACCGCTCGCCCATGCTGCCGGACGTGCCGCCCGTTGCCGACACGCTCAAGGGCTTCGCCATCGACACGTGGTGGGGCCTGGTGGCACCCGCGGGGACGTCGCACGACACGGTGCAGCGCCTGAACCACGCCTTCGTGGCCGCCCTGAATTCGCCCGAAGCGAAGACCCGCTTCGCCGGCCTGATGGCGGAACCGGTGCCCACCACGCCCGAGGAGTTCGGCCGCTTCATGCACGCGGAGCTCGCCAAATATGAAAAAGTGGTGAAGGCGTCGGGCGCAAAGGTGGATTGACGGCAGAGCGGCCCCTCCTACAGGGCCTGTCAGATTCGTCCGACACGCCCTGCCTCAGCCGGGCTTCACAGTGGCTTCACGAACAACGAGAGGAGCCCGGCATGAGGTCGCAGCGCACACTCCTGGGGTTGGTCATCGTGGCGGCGGCAGGCACGGCCGTCGCGCAGGTGAACGGGACGCTGCGATGGCGCGCCGGAGCGGCGCCGCTGGGGTTGCAGTCCGGCGCGAGCGAGGCGCAACTGCCGTGCTCCAGCTACACGCTCTCCTGCACCGATACCAGCACGCTGTCCCTCTACGCCAGCGGCACCGCGCCGCGCAGCGTCAGCATGCAGGTGAGCCCCGCCGAACAGGCTTCCGCGCTGCGCCTGGCGCGGCCGCAGGGCCTCAACGTCAGCGTGGTCGGCAAGGCCGGCGTGTACCAGGACCTCGGCGTGTACGGGCGCGTGGGCACGACACTCAATCGCACGACGCCGGCCCTCGCGGGGCTGCCGGCCGGCGAAGGCGGCCTCACCTACGGCGTGGGCCTCAGCTGGGACTTCTCGCGTTCCGCCTCGGCCTCCATGGGCCTGGACAGCTACGACTTCCGCGGCAGCCTGGGCGACATGCGCGAGGTGCGCACGAGCCTCGGGCTGCGCTGGCGCTACTGAGCCCGGGGGCTATTCGCCCAGGTAGGCCGCGCGCACCTTCGGGTCGTCCAGCATCTGCCTGGCGTCGCCGCTCATGCTGATCAGGCCCGACTCCATCACGTAGCCGCGGTCGGCGATCTCCAGCGCGCGGCTGGCGTTCTGCTCCACCAGCAGGATCGTCACGCCCTGGGCGTGCACGTCGCGCACCACTTCGAAGATCTTGTCCACCATGATGGGCGACAGGCCCATGGAGGGCTCGTCCATCAGCAGCACCTTGGGCCGGCTCATGAGGGCGCGGCCCATCGCGAGCATCTGCTGCTCGCCGCCGGACATCGTGCCCGCGAGCTGGTCCTTGCGTTCCTTCAGGCGCGGGAAGGTCGTGAAGACCTTCTCCAGGTCGTGCGCGATCTCCGCCTTGTCGTTGCGGATGTGCGCACCCATCTGCAGGTTCTCGGTGATGGTCATGCGCGTGAACACGCCGCGGCCTTCCGGCACCATGGCCAGGCCCTTTTTCACCAGGTCCCAGGCGCCGCGCCCGCGGATGCTCTGGCCCATGAACTGGATGTCGCCCGCGTTCATCGGCAGCAGGCCCGTGATGGCCTTCATCGTGGTCGTCTTGCCGGCGCCGTTGGAGCCGATCAGGGTGACCAGCTCGCCGGCGCGCACCTCGAAGTCCACGCCCTTGACGGCCTGGATGCCGCCATACGCGACCTTCAGGCCGCTCACCTTCAGCAGCGTCTCGCTCATTCCGCTTTCCCCCCCGCCGCCTGGGTCGTGGGCTTGTGGCTGTGCCCCAGGTAGGCCTCGATCACCTTCTCGTCGCGCTGCACGTCGTAGGGCGAGCCTTCGGCGATCTGCTTGCCGTAGTCCAGCACCGTGACGCGGTCGCACAGGCCCATCACCAGCTTCACGTCGTGCTCGATGAGAAGGATGGTGCGGCCGTCCTTGCGGATCCGGTCTATGAGTTCCCGCAGCACCACCTTCTCGGTGGAGTTCATGCCGGCAGCCGGCTCGTCGAGCGCGATCAGCTGCGGGTCCGTCGCCAGCGCGCGGGCGATCTCCAGGCGGCGCTGGTCGCCATAGGACAGCGTGCGCGCCTTGTAGTCGGCCAGCCGCGCGATGCCGACGTACTCCAGGAGCTCATGGGCGCGGTCGGCGATCTGCCGCTCTTCTTCCTTGAACTTCGGCGAGCGGAGCACCGCGCCGATGAGGCCGGAGCGCGTGCGCACGTGGCGGCCCACCATCACGTTCTCCAGCGCCGTCATGTCGGCGAAGAGGCGGATGTTCTGGAAGGTGCGCGCGATGCCGGCCTTGGCCACTTCGTGCACGGCGCTCGGCGTGTAGGGCTTGCCCGCCAGCTCGAAGGTGCCGCTGTCGGGCGTGTACAGGCCCGTGATCACGTTGAAGAAGGTCGTCTTGCCGGCGCCGTTGGGGCCGATCAGGCCGTACACCTGGCCGCGCTGGATGGTGAGGCCCACGTCCGACAGGGCCTGCAGGCCGCCGAAGCGCTTGCTGATGCCGGCGACGCGCAGAACGGTGTCCGTCATGCCGCGCCCCCCTTCTTCGCGCCGTTGAGGCGCTGGAGCGACTTGCCGTGCTCCGGCGTCGGCCACAGGCCGCGCGGCCGCAGCAGCATCACGATGATCATGGCCAGCGCGATCAGCAGCTGGCGCAGGATGGCGGCGTCCAGGCGCCCGCCGGTGACCGCCTGCAGGTCGATCACGCCGGACACCCAGCGCAGCACCTCGGGCAGCGCCGACAGCAGCACGGCGCCCAGGATCACGCCCGGCAGGTGGCCGATGCCGCCCAGCACCACCATGGCGACGATCATCACCGACTCCATCAGGCTGAAGGACTCGGGCGAGATGAAGCCCTGGAAGGCCGCGAACATCACGCCGGAGACGCCGCCGAAGGTGGCGCCCATGCCGAAGGCGAGCAGCTTCATGTTGCGGGTGTTGATCCCCATCGCCTTGGCGGCGATCTCGTCCTCGCGGATGGCCATCCACGCGCGCCCGATGCGCGAGAGCTCCAGGCGATGGCAGATGATCACGCTGGCGACCACCAGCAGCAGGAACAGGTAGTAGTACAGCGTCACCGAGTTGATCGCGTAGTCCTCGGTGATGTCCAGGGCGCGCGCGAACTCGATGTTGAAGAACCGCACCGAGTCGATCTGCGAGATGCCCTTGGGACCATTGGTGATGTTCACCGGCTGGTCCAGGTTGTTCAGGAACACGCGGATGATCTCGCCGAAGCCCAGCGTCACGATGGCGAGGTAGTCGCCGCGCAGCTTCAGCGTCGGCGCCCCGAGCAGGATGCCGAACACGCCCGCGACCGCGGCTCCTATCGGGATCACCAGCCACACGGGGGTGTGCAGGCTGTCGCCGAACTGTTGCGCGATCCAGGCGAAGTTCTCCGGCAGGTGCGGCGAGGCCAGCAATCCGAAGGTGTAGGCGCCGATCGCGAAGAAGGCGACGAAGCCCAGGTCCAGGAGGCCGGCGTAGCCGACCACGATGTTGAGGCCCAGCGCCAGCAGCACGTACAGCAGCGCCGTGTCGGCGATGCGCACCCAGAAGTTGCCGGCGGCCTGCAGGAGCAGCGGCAGGATGGCCAGCGCCAGCGCCGCCAGGAAGATGACGATCAGTCTTTTCTGCTTGTCCATCGTCGTCTCCTCAGGCGCGGTCCGCGACGCGTTCGCCGAGCAGGCCGGAGGGCCGCAGCGTCAGCACCACGATCAGGACGATGAACGCGAAGATGTCGGAGTAGTTGCTCCCGAGCACCCCGCCCGTCAGCGCGCCCAGGTAGCCGGAGCCGATCGACTCGATCAGCCCCAGGAGCACTCCGCCCAGCACCGCGCCACCGAGGTTGCCGATGCCGCCGAACACCGCCGCCGTGAAGGCCTTGAGTCCCGGCAGGAAGCCCATGGTGTGCTGCACCGTGCCGTAGTTCGACGCATACATCACGCCGGCGATGGTGGCGAGCACCGCGCCGATGATGAACGTGGCCGAGATCACCGTGTCCGGCTTCACGCCCATCAGCGCCGCGACGCGCGGATTCTCCGCCGTGGCGCGCATCGCGCGGCCGAGACGCGTGTAGTTCACCAGGTACATCAGCACCGCCAGCGAGACCACCGTCACCGCCAGGATCATCACCTGGGTCGTCGTGATCACCGCGCCGGCGATCTCGAACGGCTTGGCCGGCAGCAGCGTGGGATAGGGCTTGTAGTTCGGCTTGAAGATGATCATCGCCAGCGTCTGCAGCAGGATGGACATGCCGATGGCGGTGATCAGGGGCGCGAGCTTGGGGCTGTTGCGCAGCGGCCGGTAGGCGACCTTCTCGATCGTGAAGTTCAGCGCCGCCGCGACCACGCAGGAGATGACCAGGGCGACGATCAGCAGCAGCCAGCCCGGTATCCCGGGCATCGCCTGCTGCGCGTTGGTGATGATCGCCCAGCTCGTGACGGCCCCCACCATCAGCACCTCGCCGTGCGCAAAGTTGATCAGGTTGATGATGCCGTACACCATGGTGTAGCCGAGGGCTACGAGGGCGTACATGCTGCCGAGGACCAGACCGTTGATGATCTGTTGCAGCAGGACTTCCATAGGAATCTTCTCCGTTTCTTCGCCGCTTGTCGTGGTGATGGCCGCCTTCGTGGGGCGGCTTCTCCATCTAGCAAAAAACCCGCCATGCGGATCCTGGGCGGGTTGTGGGGCGGGATTTTAGCGGGGGGAGCTGACGCCTCCCCCACCCGTTTCTAGGGGTTTGTCCCTTGTTTTCCCGCGTTGAGGGCGCGCAGTTCCCGGAGCTTTTCCGCGATGCGGATCTCCATTCCACGTTCCACCGGGCGATAGAACTGGGGCTTGCGCATCCCCTCGGGGAAATAGTTCTCCCCCGCGGCGAAGCCCCCTTCCTCGTCGTGAGCGTAGCGGTATTCCTTGCCGTAGCCCAGGTCCTTCATCAGGCGGGTGGGGGCATTGCGCAGGTGCAGGGGCACCGGGCGCGTTCCGTCCTTGCGCACCAGGGCGCGCGCCTCGTTGTACGCCGTGTACACCGCGTTCGACTTGGGGGCCACGGCGAGGTACACGAGGCATTCGGCCAGCGCCAGTTCGCCCTCGGGCGACCCGAGCCGCTCGTAGACGTCGGCGGCATCCAGCGCCAGGCGCAGCGCGCGCGGGTCCGCGAGGCCGATGTCCTCCACCGCCATGCGGATCATGCGGCGCGTCACGTAGCGCGGGTCGACGCCGCCATCGAGCATGCGCACGAACCAGTACAGGGTGGCGTCCGGGTCGGAGCCGCGCACGGACTTGTGCAGGGCGCTGATCGTGTCGTAGAACTGCTCGCCGCCCTTGTCGTAGCGGCGCATGCGCTCGCCCAGGACCTTCAGCAGCCACTCGTCGGAAACTTCGGCGCGCTTTTCCTTGGTGGCCGCGACGGCCAGCGTCTCGAGCGTGTTGAGGAGGCGCCGCGCGTCGCCGTCGGCATAGCCGATCAGGCGGTCCAGGGCCGCGAGCTCGATCGCGGGCACGGCGTCGATGGCCTGCGCGCGCCGGACGATCTGCTTCAGGTCGTCCTCGGTGAGCGGCTGCAGGACGTACACGGCGGCGCGCGACAGCAGCGCGGAATTGACCTCGAAGGACGGGTTCTCGGTGGTGGCGCCGATGAAGGTGAAGAGGCCCGACTCGACGTGCGGCAGGAAGGCGTCCTGCTGGCTCTTGTTGAAGCGGTGGACCTCGTCGACGAACACGATGGTGCGCCGGCCGTGCCCCTGCGCGATCTGCGCCTGCTCCACGGCCTCCCGGATGTCCTTCACCCCGCCCAGCACCGCGCTGATGGTGATGAACTGGGCATCGAAGGCGTCGGCCATCAGCCGCGCGATGGTGGTCTTGCCGGTGCCGGGCGGCCCCCACAGGATGCAGCTGTGGGGCTGGCCGGACTCGAAGGCGATGCGCAGCGGCATGCCCTCGCCCAGGAGGTGCTGCTGGCCGATCACCTCGCCCAGGGACTGCGGCCGCAGGCGCTCGGCCAGGGGCGCGTGGGCGGTCTTGCTGCTCATGCCGGGCAGTTTATATTGCGCGCATCATGGAACCGGCCTTCTGGTCCTCTCTGTCCGCCCTGCTGGGCGCCCTGGTGGGCGGCGGGATCAGCTATGCGCTGAACCGGCAGCAGTTCCGCAACCAGCTGCGCATCCTGCAGGAGCAGCACAAGGTGGAGTTCATGGCGGAGGAGACGGCGCGCCATTTCCTCAGCCACAAGTCCTTCACGGACCGGTCCTTCGACACGCTGCGCAACCACCTTGGCGGCTTCAGCGACGACGAGCTGCGCAAGATCCTCGTGCGCGCCGGCGCCATCCGCGTCTTCCGCGAGGACGGCTCCGAGTGGTGGCGCCTGCTGTCCCGCATGGACGAATACATCGAGCGCAAGCAGCTCGATCAGATCGCCCGGGAGATCTGAAGGAAGCCGCCGTGGCGCCGGGCTACACCTGCCGCACCATGACCCGCGCCGAAGTGGCGCTGGCCGTGGGCTGGGCGGCAGCGGAAGGATGGAATCCCGGCCTGCACGACGCGGAGAGCTTCCACGCCGCCGACCCGCAAGGCTTCTTCGCGGGCTTGCTGGAGGGCGAGCCGGTCGCCTCGCTCTCCGTCGTGCGCTACGGGAGCACCTTCGCCTTCCTGGGCCTGTACATCGTGCAGCCCGCCTTCCGCGGGCGCGGCCTGGGCTGGTCCCTCTGGCAGCACGGGATGGCTTCGGCGACCGGACGGCAGGTGGGCCTCGACGGCGTGGTCGCGCAGCAGGACAACTACCGCAAATCCGGCTTCGCGCTCGCCTGGCGCAACGTGCGCTACCAGGGGACGGGCGGCGCGCCGGCAGCGGTGGACCCGCGGCTGGTCCGCCTGGAGGCCCTGCCCTTCCGGGCCGTGCAAGCCTATGACCAGCCCTTCTTCCCGGCGGAACGCCGCGCCTTCCTGGCCGCCTGGCTGGCGCAGGGCGACGCCGCCGCACTGGGCTGGGTGGACGCCGGCACGGTGCGCGGCTACGGCGTGATCCGCCGCTGCCGATCGGGCTGGAAGATCGGTCCCCTCTTCGCGGACAACGAGGCCATCGCGGAAGCCCTGTTCGCGGCACTCCGCAGCCATGCCGGGCCGGGCGAGCCCGTGTTCCTGGACATCCCCGAACCCAACGCCGCGGCAGTGGCGCTCACGCGCCGCCACGGCATGCGCATGGTGTTCGAGACGGCAAGGATGTACACGGGCGTGGCACCAACGGTCCCGATGGACCGGATGTACGGCATCACGACGTTCGAGCTGGGGTGAGCGTCATTCCCGCGCAGGCGGGAATCCAGGGCTTCCGCCTGGAAGCCTGCCGCTGCGCGGCAGGTCTGGAAGCCCTGGGTCCCCGCCTGCGCGGGGACGACGAGGCTACGGCGCTTCGACCACCGCCACGCCCTTCGGCGGCGTGAAGTGGAACGTCTCGGCGGCCACGGGCGCGTTCACCTGCATGTTGTTGAACGTGAGCAGCGAGCGCTGGCCGAAGCTGTCCAGGATCTCCAGCGCGGCGAGCTGGTCGCCGCGGAAGCCCACCTTCATGCTCGTGAGCTGCCCTTCCTTCTGCTTCGGCGTGGCCTGCACCCACTGCAGCCCGCCCTGGTCCGGCAGTTCCTTCAGGTCGAAGTCGCGCTGGATGGAGGCGATGTCCGGCGAGGCGGCGATCACGGCGGCGGGCGTGGAGCCCAGCACCTTCGCCTGCCGGCGCTGGCTGACCTGGTTCAGGTCCTTGTCATGCAGCCAGATGGTCTGGCCGTCGGCCACGATGGTCTGCTCGAACGGCTTGCGGTACTCGAAGCGGAAGCGGTTCGGCCGCTGGAATTCGAACGACCCGCTGGAGGTCTTGGTGCGCGCGGCCTGGCCGTCGCGAGCCGGCGCGGTGATCACCTGCGTGAAATCGGCGCGGCCGGTCTTCGCGCTGCGCACGAAGTTCTCCAGGCTGTCCATGGCGCCCGCGTGGGCGGCGACGGCCAGGGCGGACAGGGCGGACAGGGCGAAGGTGGCGAAAAGTCTTTTGATCATGAGCTGCTCCCAACACGGCATTCTGCGTTGGGTGGCGCCCGCCCGCTGAAGTTCGTTACGGATCGTTCGTGCAGGACGTTGTCCTACTCGCCGCCGCGGCCCGGCACGAGGATCTCACGCTGGCCGCGGGCGTTCATGGGGCTCACCAGCCCGGCCTTCTCCATGGCTTCCAGCAGGTTCGCGGCCTTGTTGTAGCCGATGGCCAGGTGCCGCTGGACCAGCGAGATGCTTGCCTTCTGGTTCTTGAGCACCACTTCGACGGCGCGGTCGTACAGCGGGTCGCCCTCGCCTCCCCCCTCGCCGCCGGCACCGCCATCGAGTCCGCCCTCCTCGCCATCGACCGTGCCGCCCTCCAGCACCCCCTCGATGTAGTTGGGCGCGCCGCCCTGCTCCTTCAGGTAGGCGACGACGCGGTGCACCTCCTCGTCGCTCACGAAGGCGCCGTGCACGCGCACCGGCAGGCCGGTGCCGCTGGCCATGTACAGCATGTCGCCCATGCCAAGCAGCGCCTCCGCCCCCATCTGGTCGAGGATCGTGCGGCTGTCGATCTTGCTGGACACCTGGAAGGAAATGCGGGTCGGGATGTTGGCCTTGATCAGGCCCGTGATCACGTCGACGGAGGGCCGCTGCGTGGCCAGGATCAGGTGGATGCCGGCCGCGCGCGCCTTCTGCGCGAGCCGCGCGATCAGTTCCTCGATCTTCTTGCCGACCACCATCATCAGGTCGGCCAGTTCGTCGATCACGACGACGATGTGCGGCAGGCGCTCCAGCGGCTCGGGGCTCTCGGGCGTGAGGCTGAAGGGGTTGTAGATGAACTGTTCCCTCGCCTTCGCCTCGTCGATCTTGCTGTTGTAGCCGGCCAGGTTGCGCACGCCCAGCTTCGACATGAGCTTGTAGCGGCGCTCCATCTCGGCGACGCACCACGTCAGGCCGTTGCCGGCCTGCTTCATGTCCGTCACGACGGGTGCCAGCAGGTGCGGGATGCCCTCGTAGACCGACATCTCCAGCATCTTGGGATCGATCATCAGCAGGCGCACGTCGCGCGCCTCGGCCTTGTACAGCAGGCTGAGGATCATGGAGTTGATGCCGACCGACTTGCCCGATCCGGTGGTACCGGCCACCAGCACGTGGGGCATCTTGGCCAGGTCGGCCACCACGGGGTTGCCGACGATGTCCTTGCCAAGGCCCATGCTCAGTTGCGACTTGGCCTCGTTGTAGGCCTGCGAGCCCAGGATCTCGGACAGCTTGATCGACTGCCTCTTGGCATTGGGCAGCTCGAGCGCCATGAAATTCTTGCCCGGGATGGTTTCGATCACGCGGATCGACACCAGCGACAGCGACCGCGCCAGGTCCTTGGCGAGGTTGACGATCTGCGAACCCTTCACGCCGGTCGCGGGCTCGATTTCGTAGCGCGTGATCACCGGGCCGGGCGCGGCCGCGACCACGCGCACCTCGACGCCGAAGTCCTTGAGCTTCTTCTCGATCAGGCGCGAGGTCATCTCCAGCGTTTCGGCAGAGACGGTCTCCTGCCGGCCCTGCGATGCGTCGAGCAGGTCCACCTGCGGCAGCTTGCTGTCCGGCATCTCGGAGAACAGCGGCTTCTGGCGTTCCTTGGCGACGCGCTCGCTCTTGGGCACTTCCACCATCACCGGCTCGATCAGGACCGGCGTCGGGTGATGCTCCTCGCTCTCCACGCGCTCGACCTGCACCGTTTCCTCGCGCTCCTTCGCCGCGCGCTGGCCGGCAGCCAGGTCCTCGGCGATCTCGCGCTTTTCACGGCGGGATTCGATGAAGCCGTCGATGGCGCCGCCGATGCGCTCGGCGACGTGACTCCAGGAGAAGCGGAACACGATGGCGCAGGCGAGCACCGCCAGCGCGACGAACAGCAGGCCGGAGCCCGCGAATCCCAGCCACTGCACGGCGACCGGCCCGACCAGCCAGCCGAGGGCACCGCCGGCGTGGTCCGGCAGGCGTGGCTCGAGCCGGTACAGGCGCGACCACTCGAGGCCGGAGCTCGCGGCCAGCAGCACCGCCAGCGCGATCCAGAACGCGACCCGCCCGTGCAGCCAGCGGTGCGCGGCCGGTTCGGGCGCCGCCTCGCCGCCGCGCATCCAGCGCGCGAGCGAGGCCATCCAGGCGCGCAGGCCCGCGGCGAAGCACCACCACACCGAGAAGCCAAGCAGGAAGAAGCTGCCGTCGGCCAGCCAGGCCCCGATGCGGCCGCCCCAGTTGTGCACCGGGCTGCCGTCGCCGGAAGTGGAGAAGGCCGCGTCGGCGGCGGAATGGGTCACGAGCGCGAGCAGCCAGAAGGCAAGGGCCACGGCCCCCAGCACCAGCGCCGCCTCGTGGGCGAAGCGGGCCAGTCCGGCGCGCGGACCGGACGGCGGGGCAGCGGCGTCCGTGAGGGTGTTCAGCGAATACGTCATGGCGCAGGGAGGAGCTTAGCGCAGGGAGCGGGCAGTCCCTCCGGAACGTGTTGTAAGGCTGTCATCCCCGCGTGAGGAGCGAAGCGTACGTGGGGATCCAGGGCTTCCAGAGCAGAAGAGCGGCCCGCGGCCGCTCCTTCGAAAGCCCTGGGTCCCCGCCTGCGCGGGGACGACCGGGGTCAGCCCAGCGTCGTCAGCCGGTCCTTCACCAGCATCGACCCGTCCTCGCGCGTCTCGATGAAGCCGCGGTCTTCCAGGTCCTTCATGACCCGGCTGACCATCTCGCGCGAAGCGCCGACCATCTTGGCGATGTCCTGGCGCGAGATGCGCTCGCGGATGGTCATGAGGCCTTCGCGGTCGGGTTGGGCGAACTCCAGCAGGGCGCGCGCGACGCGCCCGTAGACGTCCATCAGCGCCAGCGACTCGATCTTGCGGTCGGCCTGGCGCAGGCGCTGCACCAGCCCCTTCATGATCGCGTACGACATGGAACTGTTTTCCGGCAGGCAGCGCGCGAACTCGGCGCGGCCCAGCGTGAGCATGTCGGTCTGCACCTCGGCACGGCAGGTCGCCGAGTGCGGCTCGTTGTCGATCAGGCTCATCTCCCCGATGTAGTCACCGGGGTTGAGCGTGGCCAGGATCACTTCGCGCCCGCGCTTGTCGGAGGTCACGACGCGCACGCGGCCCGTGAGGATGATGAACAGGGTGTTGGTCTTCTCGCCCTGCTCCACGATGGTTTCGCCGCGCTTGAAGCGCCGTTTCACCACCGCATCGGCCACCGCCTCCGCCTGGTTGGAGGTCAGCAGGGCAAACAAGGGCACCCGGCGGATCAACTCCAGGTTGGACAGCATCGACATGTTTCAAATCCCTCCTGCTCGGGCGGCCGTCATCGCTTCTTACAATCCCGGTCATTGAGAAGCCGCAAGCAGGCGCCATGCCTCTTGCTGGATACTTCTCGAACCGTCCCCAAATGTACACCGACCTGTGGTGTTTCTCACACAGGTTTTGCCCCATGAACAACAAGCACGCCAAAGTATTGATCCTCGGTTCGGGCCCTGCCGGCTACACCGCCGCCGTCTACGCGGCCCGCGCCAACCTGAACCCGGTGCTGGTCACCGGCATCGCGCAGGGCGGCCAGCTCATGACCACCACCGAGGTGGACAACTGGCCCGCCGACGTCCACGGCGTGCAGGGCCCGGAGCTGATGCAGCGCTTCCTGGAGCACGCGGAACGCTTCAAGACCGAGATCGTTTTCGACCACATCAACAAGGTCGATTTCAGCAAGCGCCCGTTCACGCTCACGGGCGACAGCGGCACCTACACCTGTGACGCGCTGGTGATTGCCACGGGCGCCTCCGCCAAGTACCTGGGCCTGCCCTCGGAGACCGAGTTCATGGGCAAGGGCGTGAGCGCGTGCGCCACCTGCGACGGCTTCTTCTACCGCGACCAGGTCACGTGCGTGATCGGCGGCGGCAACACCGCGGTGGAGGAGGCGCTGTACCTCTCCAACATCGCGAAGAAGGTGTACCTGGTGCACCGCCGCGACAAGTTCCGCGCCGAACCGATCCTGATCGACAAGGTGAAGCACAAGGTCGCCGAGGGCAAGATCGAGCTGAAGCTGCACCAGACCCTGGACCAGGTGCTGGGCGACGCCACCGGCGTGACCGGCATCCGGCTGAAGAACGTCAACACCGGCGCCACCGAGGACCTGGAGTTGAAGGGCTGCTTCATCGCCATCGGGCACCACCCCAACACCGACATCTTCCAGGGCCAGCTGGAGATGAAGGACGGCTACATCCTCACCAAGGGCGGCGCGAGCGGCTTCGCCACCATGACCAGCGTGCCCGGTGTGTTCGCGGCCGGCGACGTGCAGGACCACGTGTACCGCCAGGCGATCACCAGCGCGGGCACGGGGTGCATGGCGGCGCTGGACGCGCAGCGGTTCCTGGAACAGGAGGAATAGCGGGTTGAGCGTTGAGCGGTCTCACGCTGAACGCCAAACACTCAACGCTGAACCGGCTATAATGGCGGGCTTCGCCGGATTTGCGTCCGGCCGGTTACCGCCCCCGTCAGGGCGAGGTGAGCCCCTCACGTGAGTGACGGGCGGTTTACGGAGAGTTCCAGATGTCACGCGTCTGCGAAGTGACGGGCAAGGGCCCGATGGTGGGGAACAACGTTTCCCACGCCAACAACAAGACCAAGCGCCGGTTCCTGCCGAACCTGCAATACCGCCGTTTCTGGGTCGAGAGCGAGAACCGCTGGGTGCGTCTGCGCGTTTCCAACGCCGCCGTCCGCCTGATCGACAAGAACGGTATCGACGCTGTGCTGGCGGACATGCGCGCCCGCGGCCAGGCTTAAGCTGAAGGAGCAAAGACATGGCAAGCAAAGGCGGTCGCGAGAAGATCAAGCTGGAGTCCACCGCGGGCACCGGCCATTTCTACACCACGAGCAAGAACAAGAAGACGATGCCCGAGAAGATGTCGATCATGAAGTTCGACCCGAAGGCTCGCAAGCACGTCGAGTACAAAGAGACGAAGCTGAAGTAAGGCTTCGCGTCCCGAGAAAAGCCCCGCATCGCGGGGCTTTTTTTGCCCTGTCATTCCCGCGCAGGCGGGAATCCAGGGCTCCCGGGGGCGCGCGCAGCGCGCTTCTCAACGCCCTGGATCCCCGCCTCCGCGGGGATGACGCTCCGCGCCGGAATGACGGTCCTTTGGAACCACCGTCACGCGCCCGTCGCGTTCCAGCACGGCGCGGTGCACGCCGGCCCAGTCCTCGCGGCCCGTCTTCTGGCGCACCGCGTCGGTCAGGTCGCAATCGGTGATCAGGCCCTTGCGCAGGGCGGCCCGGTCCGGTCGCCCGTCACGCAGCAGCTCGCGATTGGTGCCGCTCACCAGCCGGTCGAACGCGGGCCACAGGCAGCTCGCCAGCGCCACGAGCCGGTGGACCACCGCCAGTGCCAGCCCGGCACACACCGTGGGCAGGAACGGCGACGCGCCGACGACGGCGCGGCTCAGCACGGCGCCCAGCATCACGGTCAGCACCGCGTCGAACGCGTTGCCCTGCCCGAACGAGCGCCGCCCCGAAATCCGCACCAGGACCAGCGCGATGAAGAACAGCGCCGTGCCGCGTGCGGCCATCTGCCACCAGCCCAGGTCCTGGCCTTCGCCGAAGAGCCACAGGATCGCGTCCATGGCCCAAGCGTGGCGCAAGAAAAAACGCCGGGGCGCTCACGCGGCCCGGCGTTCGTGTCGGAAAAAGGCGCTTTATGCGTGCGCGGCGCGCAGCTTCAGCGAGAACTGGCGCAGGGCCTCGATCCCGCTTTCCTCGGCGCGGCGGCACCAGCCCTGAAGGTCGGCGGCGAGCTGCTCGCGCGAGTGGTTCGTGTTGAGCCACATCTGGCGCAGTTCCTCGCGCATGCTGACCATCTTGTCCAGCACCGGGTGGGCGGCACGGACCTGCTCCAGCTGCGGCTTGGCGGCGGCCGGCACCTTGTCGTCGTCGCGGTGCAGCCAGCGCTTGGACGCCTTGAGCATGGCGAAGTCCTGGCCCTTGGCCTTGAGCGTCGCGATCTCGGTCTTGCAGGCGCGCTTCATCTCGCGCGCATAGCCGGCCATCACCTCGTAGCGGTTGGCGATCACGGCCTCGAGCGTCTTCTCGTCGGCCACCGGCTTGATGGTGCCCAGGCGCAGCTTCGGCGGCACCTTCTTGACCGTGGCCCAGCCGATCCTGGACATCAGGCTGATGTAGACCCAGCCCAGGTCGAATTCGTAGGGCTTGACCGAGAACTTCGCCGAGGTCGGGTAGGTGTGGTGGTTGTTGTGCAGTTCCTCGCCGCCGATGATCACACCCCAGGGCGAGATGTTCGTGCTGGCGTCGGGCGCCTCGAAGTTGCGGTAGCCCCAGTAGTGGCCAATGCCGTTGATGATGCCGGCGGCGGTGATCGGGATCCACAGCATCTGGACGGCCCACACGGCCGCGCCGATGGCGCCGAACAGGGCCAGGTTCAGGATCAGCATCACGCCAACGCCCTGCCAGCTGTAGCGGGTGTACAGGTTGCGCTCGATCCAGTCGTTGGGCGTGCCGTGGCCGAACTTGGCCATCGTTTCCTTGTTCTTGGCTTCCGCGCGATACAGCTCGGCGCCGCGCCACAGCACGGTTTCGATGCCGCGGGTCTGCGGGCTGTGCGGGTCTTCCTCGGTTTCGCACTTGGCGTGGTGCTTGCGGTGGATCGCGACCCACTCCTTGGTCACCATGCCGGTGCCGAGCCACAGCCAGAAGCGGAAGAAGTGCGACGGGATCGCGTGCAGGTCCATGGCCCGGTGCGCCTGGGCCCGGTGCAGGAAGATCGTCACGCTGGCGATCGTGATGTGGGTCGTCGCCAGGGTGTACAGGACGATCTGCCACCAGGACAGATCCCAAAGACCGTGGCCGAGCCAGTCGATCGCCGCGTTCAGCACGGCCCAGTCGGGTAGCAACATGGGGAAAGAGTCTCTTTCTCTCTATAGGACAAAAGCCCGCAGAAACGCTCTGCGGTCAGGTTGGAGGGATTTTACGGCGGGGGGTTCAATCCCGGCCCCCTTTTTTCCGGGGGGTAAGCGGTCACCCCTGGACTTTTTCCCAGGCCGCCGCGTAGAAACCGTCGGTGCCCTGGCGGTGCGGCCAGAGCCGCAGGTCCAGGCCGTCCGCGGTGCACAGGCTGGCCGCCTGGGGCACTTTCGCCTGTTCCAGCAGTTCTCCCACCGCCAGGCGGCGAAATCCGGGATGGGCGTCGCTGAACGCCGCGGCGATGTCCTCGTTTTCCGCCCGCAACAAGCTGCACGTCGCGTAGACGATACGCCCGCCGTCTTTCAGCAGCCTTGCGGCGCTCGCCAGGATGGCGCCCTGCTTGGCCGTCAGCTCCGCCAAAGCTTGCGGCGACTGCCGCCACTTCAGGTCCGGGTTGCGCCGCAGCGTGCCCAGGCCCGAGCACGGTGCATCGACGATCACCCGGTCGATCTTGCCCGCCAGTCGCTTGATGCGCTCGTCCCGCTCGTGCGCGATGGCCGCGGGATGCACGTTGGACAGCTTGCTGCGCGCGAGCCTCGGCTTGAGGTTGTCCAGCCGGTGCGCCGACACGTCGAAGGCGTACAGGCGCCCGGTGTTGCGCATCGCGGCGCCCAGGGCCAGGGTCTTGCCGCCGGCGCCGGCGCAGAAGTCCACGACCATCTGCCCGCGGCGGGCATCGGTGAGCAGGGCCAGCAGCTGCGAGCCTTCGTCCTGGACTTCGATGGCACCGCGGGCAAAGGCATCCAGCTTCGTCAACGCGGGCTTGCCGGCTATGCGCAGGCCCCAGGGCGAATACGGCGTGGGCTGCGAGCGGATGCCCGCCAGTTCGAGTTCGCGCTTCACCTCCTCGCGCTTGTCGGTAAGCGTGTTCACGCGCAGGTCCAGCGGCGCGAGCTGGTCCAGCGCCTCGACCAGGGGCCAGAAATCGGTGCCGAGCTGCGCCTTCAGCGCCTCGGCCAGCCAGTCCGGGAGGTTGTGCCGCATCCGCTCGGGCAGCGCAGCGACGTCCACCGCATCGCAGTGGTCGATCCAGGCCTTCTCCTGCTCGGACAGCGCGCCCTGCAGGAAGTCGCGCGGGCCGGCGAAGCCCAGGATGGCGAGCCGCCGCTCGCGCGGGCCGCTGCCGGACTGCGCGAGGTGCTCGAACAGGAGCTTGCGGCGCAGGACGGCGTAGGTGGTTTCGGCAAGGGTCGCGCGCTCGCGCGGGCCCAGCGAGCGGTTCTCGCGGAAGTAGCGGGAGACCACCGCATCCGCCGGGTGGTCGAATCGGAGCGCCTGCGCGACCAGGTCGGCGCAGGCCTCCAGCAAGGCTTTCGGGTGCATCCCCCGATTGTCCCAGTTCAGCCCGGGTGGGCGTGGACCTGCGTGGCCCCTTGCCTTTCCAGTTCCCGCGGCCGGCCGACCGCCTTCAGCGGCACGACCCAGGTCGGCCCGGGCAGCACCACCGCCTGCTGCAGGGCCGCGCAGACCTGCGCCGTGGCCGCATCGTCCAGGCCCTGCGCCTCGACCGCCAGCAGGTAGCTGCGCCGGGCCGGGAACTCCCTCAGCTGCTTGCGCAGCAGCCAGGCCCGCGCGACCGGGAATTCGGCCAGGACCAGGCGCAGTTCCTCCAGGGCAAATTCGTCGAGATCGTGGCGGCCCACCAGCGCCAGGAACGGTGGCGAGGTCAGTTCCTCGAACGCGCGTTCCTCCGCTGCCGCGGCTTCCTTCAGGCGCTGCCGCCACAGCTTCAGCGCCTGCTCGTCGTGCGCCGGGTCGGCTTCGAGGTCGCCGACCAGCGACTGCGCGGCCCACCAGCGATGCTCCGGGCTCTGTTCGTACAGGCGGGTGAAGGCGGCGTTGCGGCCGGCGCGGTCGCCGGGCGGAATGCACTCGGCCAGCCCGCGCAGGGCGCCGCCGTGCCCGGGCGCGAGCGCGAGCGCCTGTTCGTAGTCGGCGCGCGCGTCGGCATCGGGGTCGAGCCGCCGCCGCAGGTCGGCAAGCAGGACCCAGTCCCCGGCGGCCTTGCCGCGTTGCCCGGCCAGCTGTCCGAGGTGCCAGCGCACGCGCGCGAGTGCCGCATGGTGCTGCTTCCACGCCTTCGCATGTTCGGCGCACCACTGCTTGTCGAAGCGGGCGATCCAGGCGTCCGCCTTGGGCCCGAGCAGTTCGAGGGCCGAGCGCCGGGACCAGGCCGGGAGCGCCGTCCCCACCCCCAGTGCTTCGAGCCGGTCGCGCAGCGCGGGGTGGGTGTCGTCCAGGTCGTTGCCGCGGCGCAACCGCTCGCGCCGGACCTCCTGCGCGAAATCCTGCGGCGGCACGAGTCCGAGCTCGGTGCGCATCGTGCGGAAAGGGCCCACCGGCACCGCATGCCGCGCCGCGCCGGCCCAGTGCCGCCGCCAGAAGCGCTGGTGCAGCCACGCGCCCTTGACGGCGACTTCCATGAGCGCCGCGCCCGCCGCCTCCGCCCCGAGCAGCGTGCCCGAGATGCGGTCGGCCTCGTATTCGTCCTGCCGCGCCATCGCGAAGGTGCGCGCCACGAACCGCGGGAAATACCAGCGCAGGAAGCCGCCCGTGATCCGGCCCACGAGGCTGTCGCGGTCCATGCCTTCGTACAGGCGCGTCCAGCTCGCGCGGGTGCGATAGATCCAGGCGCCGAAGCGGCCATGGCCGCCACGCAGGTGGCCGTATTCGTGGGCGAGGACGGCCAGCAGGCGCTGCCGGTCCAGCGCCATCATCAGCGGCAGGCCGATGCCCAGGTAGCTGCGCGCGCGCCCGAAGATGCCCCAGCGCAGGCGCTGCGAGATCATGGCGTTCAGGTCGGCCTGGAGGAAGACGCCATCGAGGCGCGGCCCGTCCACCTTGTGCCGGATGCGCTCGAGGGCGTCGAACAGCGCGGGCGCATCCTGCGGCGCGAGGCGGATGCCTTCCGGCGGGTCCAGCCGGCACCACAGCGCGCGCAGGCTGCTCCAGAACAGGCCCATCGCCGTGAGGAGGAACCAGATCTGCCAGCCGCCGAAATGGCCCCGGCCGATCGACCCGGCCAGCCACCACAGCGCCAGCACCGAGACCGCGACGCACCCCAGCACCCACGCATAGCCGACCGCCGCGAACAGCGCCACGCTGCGCCGGTAGCCGCGGCTGTCCTCGGCGCTCGCCTGTTCGGACAGGCGCACGAGGTGCACGAAATCCGCTCGTTCCACCGCTTCCCCTCCCTTGGGAAGCCCGATATTAGCCGGGGCCGCGCAGCAGGCCAGCGACGGCGCGGGGGTAGATGATGTGTTCCTGCGTCAGAATGCGCGCCGCCAGGTCCTGCGCGGTGTCGCCGGGCAGGATGGGGACGACGGCCTGCTCCAGGATGGGGCCGTGATCGAGTTCGGCCGTGACCTGGTGCACGGTCGCGCCGGCGAAGCGACAGCCGGCGTCGATGGCCCGCTGGTGCGTGTGGAGGCCGGGGAAGGCGGGCAGGAGCGACGGATGGATGTTCAGCATCCGGCCTTCGTAGTGCGCGACGAACCCCGGCGTGAGGATGCGCATGAAGCCCGCCAGCACGACGAGGGCCGGCTGGAACCGGTCGATCGCCGCCGCGAGCGCGGCGTCGAAAGCCTCGCGCGAAGCGAACGCCTTGTGGTCCACCACCTCGGTGGCGATGCCCTGCTCGCGCGCGAACGCGAGCCCGCCGGCATCCGCCTTGTTGCTGATCACGGCGGCGACCTGGGCCCCCAGGCGCTGGCGCCAGTCCTCGCGCGCGGCCGCGCGCACAATGGCGGCCATGTTGGAGCCCCCGCCGGAAATCAGGATCACGATGTTCTTCATCTCGCATGCAATTATCCCCGGGGCAGGTCCATGGAGCCGTTGACCGCCGCGGAGGCCCGCGTGCTGGGCACGTTGATGGAGAAGGCCCGCACGGTGCCGGACAGCTACCCGATGTCGCTCAATACGATCGTGGCCGGCTGCAACCAGAAAAGCAGCCGCGACCCGCTCACCAACTTCGGCGAGTCCGAGGTGCAGGAGGCCCTGGACGGCCTGAAGCGGCGCTCGCTCGCCTTCACTTCGCGCGGCAGCCGCGTGGACCGGTGGGAGCACAACTTCCAGCGGGCGCTGGTCGTGCCGGAACAGTCGGCGGTGCTGCTCGGGCTGCTGATGCTGCGCGGGCCGCAGACCGCGGGCGAACTGCGCATCCACTCCGAGCGCTGGTACCGCTTCGCCGACATTTCCTCGGTGGAGGCGTTCCTGGACGAACTGCGCAATCGCACCGAGGAACGCGGCGGCCCGCTGGTCGTGCAGTTGCCGCGTGCGCCGGGTGCGCGCGAGGCGCGCTGGGCGCACCTGCTGTGCGGGCCGGTGGATGCCACGCCGGCGGCGGAGGAACCGGCTGCTGCCGCGCCATCTGCCACCGGAGCTGTCGGGCTGGCCGGACGCGTCGCGGCACTGGAGGACGAGGTGGCTCGACTGCGCGCGCAGCTGGAGGATCTGTCCGCGCAGCTGGGTTTGTCACCGCCCGGACACACCGAAGCGAACGACCGTGCTTAAATCAGCAAAGGCCGTCGTCCCCGCGAAGGCGGGGACCCAGGGCTCCCGAGGAGCGCGCGCAGCGCGCCTCCAACGCCCTGGATTCCCGCCCCCGCGGGAATGACGGGGCTCACTTCCCCGGAGACATCCCATGGACCTCGCTTTCACCCCTGAAGAACAGAAGTTCCGCGAAGACATCCGCACCTGGGTGCGCGCGAACCTCCCGCAGGACATCGCCCACAAGGTGCACAACGCGCTGCACCTGACCCGTGACGACATGCAGCGCTGGGCCCGGATCCTGGGCAAGAAGGGCTGGCTCGGCTACGGCTGGCCCAAGGAGTTCGGCGGCCCCGGCTGGAGCGCCGTGCAGAAGCACCTGTTCGAGGAAGAGTGCGCGCTGGCCGGCGCCCCGCGCATCGTGCCGTTCGGGCCGGTGATGGTCGCGCCCGTGATCATGGCCTTCGGCTCGCCGGAGCAGCAGAAGCGCTTCCTCCCCGGCATCGCCAGCGGGGAGGTGTGGTGGAGCCAGGGCTACAGCGAGCCGGGCTCGGGCTCGGACCTCGCCTCGCTCAAGACGCGCGCCGAGCGCAAGGGCGACAAGTACATCGTCAACGGCCAGAAGACCTGGACCACGCTCGCCCAGTTCGGCGAGTGGATCTTCTGCCTGGTGCGCACTTCCACCGAAGGCAAGCCGCAGACCGGCATCTCCTTCCTGCTGGTCGACATGAAGTCGCCCGGCGTCACCGTGCGCCCCATCATCATGCTCGATGGCGGCCACGAGGTGAACGAGGTGTTCTTCGACAACGTCGAAGTGCCGGCGGAGAACCTGATCGGCGAAGAGAACAAGGGCTGGACCTACGCCAAGCACCTGCTCTCGCACGAGCGCACCAACATCGCGGACGTCAACCGCGCCAAGCGCGAGCTGGAGCGCCTGAAGCGCATCGCCAAGTCGGAAGGCGTCTGGACCGACACCCGCTTCCGCGACGAGATCGCGAAGCTGGAAGTGGACATCGTGGCGCTGGAGATGCTGGTGCTGCGCGTGCTGTCGGCCGAGAAGTCCGGCAAGAACCCGCTGGACATCGCCGGCCTCCTGAAGATCAAGGGCAGCGAGATCCAGCAGCGCTACTCGGAGCTGATGATGCTGGCCGCGGGCCCGTACGCCATCCCCTTCATCCGCGAAGCGATGGAAGCGGGCTACCAGGGCGACTACGTCGGCGCTGCCTACATCGCACCGCTCGCCGCGACCTACTTCAACATGCGCAAGACCACGATCTACGGCGGCTCCAACGAGGTGCAGCGCAACATCGTGGCACAGACCGTCCTGGGCTGAGGAGCAAGAACATGGATTTCAACTTCACCGACGACCAGGAACAACTGCGCGACGCCGTGCGCAAGTGGGTGGACCGCAGCTACACGTTCGAGCGCCGCCAGGGCATCGCCCGGGCGGGCGGCTTCGATCGCGCGGCCTACAACGAACTCGCGGAACTGGGCCTCACCGGCCTCTACGTCCCGGAGGAACACGGCGGCATGGGCATGGGCCCGGTCGAGGCCATGGTGGTGCTCGAGGAACTGGGGCGCGGCATCGTGCTGGAGCCGCTGGCCGCGACCCTCGTCGCCAGCGGCGTGCTGGGTGGCTACGCGGCCGACGCCGTCAAGTCGCAGTGGCTGCCCAAGGTCGCGTCCGGCGCAGCGCTGGTGGTGCTCGCGCACCAGGAACGCAAGGCACGCTGGCGCCTCGACGCCTGCGAAGCCACTGCCACGCAGGCCGGCGGCGCCTGGAAGGTCTCCGGCGACAAGAGCCTCGTGCCGGCCGGCGACCAGGCGGACGCCTTCCTGGTGCCCGCCAAGGTGAACGGCAGGATCGGCCTGTTCCTCGTGGAGCGCAACGCGCAGGGCGTCGGCACGCGCGGCTATCCCACCATGGACGAAGCCCGCGCCGCGGAAGTGAGCCTGCGCGATGCGGCCGCGACGCTGGTGACGGCGGACGGCCTGCCCGCACTCGAACACGCGGTGGACATCGGCATCGCCTGCGCCTGCGCCGAAGGCGTGGGCGCGATCGACCGGACGATGCAGCTGACGGCGGAATACCTGAACACGCGCAAGCAGTTCGGCGTGACGCTCGCCACCTTCCAGGCCCTGCGCCATCGCATGGCGGACATGAAGATGCAGCAGGAGCTGGCGCGGTCCATGAGCTACTACGCGTCGCTGAAGCTCAATGCGCCCGCGGAGGAACGGCGTCGCGCCATGGCGCGCGCCAAGTACCAGCTCGGTGTGAGCATGCGCTTCGTGGGCCAGCACTCCGTGCAGCTCCATGGCGGCATCGGCGTCACCGACGAATACGTGGGCAGCCACTACTTCAAGAAGCTCACGCAGCTCGAACTGCAGTACGGGGATACCCTGCACCACCTCGGCGAGGTGTCGGAAAGAATGCAGGACAGCGCGGGCGTCTTCGCCTGACGCGGCCCCGACCCGTCAACGCCCGCAGCGCGCGGGCGTTTCTTTTTGGGAGAAGGACATGACCAGCCGCCGCCGGTTCCTTGGCGCCACCCTCACCCTGGCCGCCACGGCCTGCACGACCGGCCCTTTCATGACGCAATACCCGCCCATCGTCTTCGTCCACGGCAACGGCGACAGCGCAGCGCTCTGGCAGACCACGATCTGGCGCTTCGAATCGAACGGCTGGCCGCGCGAACGCCTCTTCGCCATCGACCTGCCCTACCCCACCGCGCGCGCGGAGGACGACAAGCCCGAGCCGGGGCGTTCGTCGACCGCGGAGCACATGGCCTTCCTGCGCGTGGAGGTCGACAAGGTGCTGCAGGCGACGGGCGCGCGCCAGGTGGTGCTGGTGGGCAATTCGCGCGGCGGCTATGCGATCCGCAACTACGTCCAGAACGGCGGCGGCAGCGCGAAAGTGAGCCACGCCGTCCTGGGCGGCGTGCCGAACCACGGCGTGTGGAACATCCCCGGACGGGCGCCGAACAACGAATTCGCCGGCAACGGCGCCTTCCTGCGCGCGCTCAACGCGCCCAAGGACGCCTCGGGCGCCGAGGTGGCCGGGCCGGTGCAGTGGCTCACGATCCGCTCGGACAACAACGACAAGTACGCCCAGCCCCTGGGCCTGTGGATCGGCGACCCGAAGCTGGAGACGGGCGTGGGCCACGACGGGCCGGCGCTCAAGGGCGCGACCAACGTGGTGCTGCCGCGCGTGGACCATCGCGAGACCTCGTTCTCGCCGCAGGCCTTCGCGGCGACCTGGCGCTTCCTCACCGGCCGCGAGCCGACGACGCTGGACGTCGTTCCGGAGGACCGCATCGTGCTGCGCGGCCGGGTCACGGGCCTGGGCACGTCGTCGACCGATCCCGCAAGCGGCAACGTGACCAACAACCTGCCGATTCCCGGCGCGCGGCTGGACGTGTTCGCCATCGACCCGGGCACCGGCCAGCGCAGGGGCGGGGCGGTGCACAGCCAGGTCATCGCGGCCGACGGGCTCTGGGGTCCGTTCCAGGCGCAACGCGAGACGGCGTACGAGTTCGTCGTCGGCGCTGCGGGCTACGCCACGACGCACATCTACCGCAGCCCGTTCCCGCGCTCCAGCAGCGTGGTGCACCTGCGGCCGGAGCGCATTCCCGAGACCGACCGCGCAGGTCCCGCGCTGGTGATCTTCACGCGACCGCGCGGCTACTTCGACCCCGCCCGCGACCGCATGGTGTTCGACGGCCGGAACCCGCCGCCTGGCGTGCTGCCGGGGGCGGGCGTGTCGGCGTCACGGATCAAGCCGGATGGACCGCAACGGACCGTGGCGGCGGAATTCAACGGGGAGCGGATCGTGGGACGGACCTGGCCGACGGCGAACAACGAGGTCAGCGTGTTGGAGCTGACTTACTAGAAAAGATTTCGTCATTCCCGCGAAGGCGGGAATCCAGGGCTTCCAAAATGAAGAAGCGCCGCTGTTGCGGCGCTCTCCGAAAGCCCTGGGTCCCCGCCTCCGCGGGGACGACGGCTAGCTATCGTGCAGCCGCGAGTTCTTCGGCAAATGCGCCATCAGGAACTCCATCTGGTCCGCCAGGATGCGGCGGTTGCGCAGGATGAAGTCCTCCCACAGGCTGGGCACGTACGGCGTGTAGACCAGGGACATTCCCGCCTGTTCCGGCGTGCGGCTGCCCTTGCGGTGGTTGCAGGCGCGGCAGGCGGTCACCACGTTCATCCAGTGGTCCTTGCCGTTCTGGGCGAAGGGGACGATGTGCTCGCGGGTGAGCTCTTCCTCGTGGTGCTGCTCGCCGCAATAGGCGCAGATGTTGCGGTCGCGCGCGAACAGCTTGCCGTTGGTGAGGCCCGGCTTGAGGTCGAAAGGATTGATGTTCGGCACGCCCTTGGTGCCGATGATGCTGTTCACCGTGATCAGCGACTGCCGGCCGCTGTGCGCGTTGGTGCCGCCCCGGAAGACCGCCACCTCCGCCCCTGCCTCCCACCGGACCTGGTCGGCGGCATAGTGCAGGACGGCTTGCTCCAGCGAAATCCACGACTGGGGCAGTCCCTGGGCGGACAGCTTCAAGACCTTCAAAACGCGCCTCCATTCAACGACGAACAGACCGACCGCGCCCTGGACCCTGGTGGTCCGGTCAGCGTGAGACACAATATACAGTGTTTTCGTGCTGCGTCCGTGGCAGGCCATCGGCACGTTGGCACCGTCCAACGGGCCCCTCCTGCTACAAAAAAGATATCACCTTCGATGCAGATCCTGCGCGGCTTCCACCATCCCCAGATCGCCCGGGCGTGCGCGCTCACGATCGGGAACTTCGACGGCGTGCACCGCGGCCACCAGGCCATGCTGGCGCTGCTGAACAACGAAGCCCGCCACCGGGGCGTGCCCAGCTGCGTCCTCACCTTCGAGCCGCACCCGCGCGACTACTTTGCCGCCGTGCAGCGCAAGCCGGAGCTCGCCCCGGCCCGCATCGCCACGCTGCGCGACAAGCTCACCGAGCTGGCCAAGTGCGGCGTGGACCAGTGCATCATCCTCAAGTTCGATCAGCGCCTGTCCAGCCAGGTTCCCGACGCCTTCATCTCCGACGTGCTGGTGAAGGGCCTGGGCGCGAAATACGTGCTGGTCGGCGACGACTTCCGCTTCGGCGTGAAGCGCTCGGGCGACTACGCGATGCTCGATTCGGCCGGCAGCCGCCTCGGCTTCGACGTGGCGCGGATGAACAGCTACGAAGTGCACGGCCTGCGCGTGTCGAGCTCTGCGGTGCGCGAGGCGCTGGCCCGCGGCGACATGGCGGGCGCGGCGGCCCTGCTCGGCCGGCCGTACAGCATCAGCGGCCACGTGGTCCACGGGCGCAAGCTGGGCCGCTCGCTCGGGTTCAGGACCCTCAACCTGCGCTTCGCCCACTGGAAGCCGGCTGCCAGCGGCATCTTCGCCGTCCTGGTCCACGGCCTCGCCGACCAGCCCCTCGAAGGCGTGGCGAACCTCGGGATCCGGCCCTCCCTGGACCCGCGCGACGTCAATGGCGGGCGGGTCCTGCTGGAGACGTTCTGCCTGCAATGGCCGGCCCGCCTGGGGGACGAGGGGGGGTACGGTAAAATCATCCGCGTGGAACTGCTGCACAAACTGCACGACGAGTTGCGCTACGACAGCCTCGATGCCCTGCAGGCGGGCATCGCGCGCGACTGCGACGCCGCGCGCGCGTTCTTCGCGTCCACCCACGCCGAAACCCGGCGCCAGACCACGCGCGACCGAATTTGAATTGTCATTGCGGGCTGGACCCGCAATCCATGGCCCTCCGCGTCCCGATGGATTCCGGCTCGAGGCCGGAATGACAAATCAAGGCTTTTCCATGACCGACAAGACCGACTACCGCGCCACCCTGAACCTGCCCGACACGCCCTTCCCGATGCGGGGCGACCTGCCCAGGCGCGAGCCGGGCTGGGTGAAGGAGTGGGAGGACGAGGGCCTCTACAAGCGCCTGCGCGTGGCCCGCCGCGGCCGCCAGAAGTTCATCCTGCACGACGGCCCGCCGTACGCCAACGGCCAGATCCACATGGGCCACGCCGTCAACAAGATCCTGAAGGACATGATCGTGAAGTCCCGGCAGTTGAAGGGCCTGGACGCGGCCTACATCCCGGGCTGGGACTGCCACGGGCTGCCCATCGAGAACGCGATCGAGAAGAAGTTCGGCCGCAACCTGCCGCGCGACGAGATGCAGGCCAGGAGCCGCGCCTTCGCCACCGAGCAGATCGCCCTCCAGATGGCCGACTTCAAGCGCCTGGGCGTGCTGGGCGACTGGGACCATCCGTACAAGACCATGGACTTCACCAACGAGTCCCTGGAAATCCGCGCCTTCAAGCGCGTGATGGAGCGCGGCTTCGTCTACCGCGGCCTGAAGCCCGTGTACTGGTGCTTCGACTGCGGCTCGTCGCTGGCGGAGTTCGAGATCGAGTACGCGGACAAGAAGTCGCAGACGCTCGACGTGGGCTTCAAGGCGAACGAGCCGGCGAAGGTGGCCGCGGCCTTCGGCGCGCCGGCCGCGGGCAGCGACATCTTCGCGGTGATCTGGACGACCACCGCCTGGACCATCCCCGCCAACCAGGCGCTGAACCTGAACCCCGAGATCGTCTACGCGCTCGTCGACACGCCGCGCGGCCGCCTGATCGTGGCCGAGTCGCTGGTCGAGAAGTGCCTGGCCCGCTACAAGCTGGAAGGCAAGGTGCTCGCCACCACGCCCGGCAGGAACCTCGGCGGCCTCGCGTTCCAGCATCCGCTGTACGACGTGGACGCGGGTTACCGGCGCCTCTCGCCCGTGTACCTGGCCGACTACGCCACGGCGGAGGACGGCACCGGCATCGTGCACTCGTCGCCCGCATATGGCCTGGACGACTTCAACAGCTGCGTCGCCCACGGCGTGCAGTACGACCAGATCCTGAATCCGGTACAGGGCAACGGTTCCTACGCACCGGACTTCGCCCTGTTCGGCGGCGAGAACATCTGGAAGGCCGTCCCGCACATCATCGACACGCTGGACCAGGCCGGGCGCCTGTTCGCGACCGAGACCATCGTCCACAGCTACCCGCACTGCTGGCGCCACAAGACGCCGGTGATCTACCGCGCCGCCGCCCAGTGGTTCATCCGCATGGACGAGGGCGAGGGCGTGTTCACCAGGGACAAGGCGCCCGACACGCTGCGCAACATGGCGCTGAAGGCGATCGAGGACACGTCGTTCTATCCCGAGAACGGCAAGGCGCGCCTGCGCGACATGATCGCCGGCCGGCCCGACTGGTGCATCAGCCGCCAGCGCAGCTGGGGCGTGCCCCTGCCCCTGTTCCTGCACAAGGACTCGGGCGACCTGCACCCGAAGACGCCCGAGATCCTGGATGTCGCCGCCGACATGGTGCTGGCCGGCGGCGTCGAGGCCTGGAGCAAGGCGAGCCCGGAGGAGATCCTCGCGAAGGTCGGCGCCGCCGCGGACGCGCCGGACTACACCAAGAGCCAGGACATCCTGGAAGTCTGGTTCGACTCCGGCACCACGCACACGACCGTGCTCAAGGGCTCGCACGCGGGCACCGCGCACGCGAACGGCCCGGAAGCCGACCTGTACCTCGAAGGCCACGACCAGCACCGCGGCTGGTTCCACTCCTCGCTGCTCACCGCCTGCGCCATGTACGGCCGCGCGCCCTACCGCGGCCTGCTCACGCACGGCTTCACGGTGGACAGCCAGGGCCGCAAGATGTCCAAGTCGCTGGGCAACGGCGTCGACCCGCAGGAGACCAGCAAGAAGCTGGGCGCGGAAATCATCCGCCTGTGGGTGGCCGCTTCCGATTACTCGGGCGACATCGCCGGCGACGACAAGATCCTGGCCCGCGTGGTGGACGCCTACCGCCGCATCCGCAACACGCTGCGCTTCCTGCTTGCCAACGTGAGCGACTTCGACCCTGCGAAGGATGCCGTGCCGTTCGCGGAACTGCTGGAGATCGACCGGTATGCGCTGGCGCGCGCCGCCGAATTCCAGTCCGAGGTGCTGGCGCACTACGAGGTGTACGAGTTCCACCCGGTGGTCGCCAAGCTGCAGGTGTACTGCTCCGAGGACCTCGGCGCCTTCTACCTGGACGTCCTGAAGGACCGCCTCTACACGACGGCGCCGAAGTCGCTCGCCCGCCGCAGCGCGCAGACGGCGCTGTGGAACATCACGCATGCGATGCTGCGCTGGATGGCGCCCTTCCTCTCCTTCACCGCGGAAGAAGCGTGGAAGGTGTTCGGCAGCTCCGAGTCGATCTTCCTGGAGGAATACGCGGAGATCGGCGGCCCGGACAGCGAGCTGCTCGCGCAGTGGAACCGCATCCGCGAGATCCGCGACCTGGCCAACAAGGAGATCGAGGCGCTGCGCGCGACCGGCCGCGTCGGCTCCTCGCTGCAGGCGAACCTGGTGATCACCGCGGCGCCCGCGGACCACGCGCTGCTCGCGGGCCTGGGCGAGGACCTGAAGTTCGTCTTCATCACCTCCGCCGTGAAGCTGCAGGCAGGCAAGGAGCTGGCGATCGAGGCGCATCCGAGCACGCATGCCAAGTGCGAGCGCTGCTGGCACTGGCGCGCCGACGTCGGCGCCGACCCGGAGCATCCGGCGATCTGCGGCCGCTGCACGAGCAACCTGTACGGTCCCGGCGAAGCGCGGGTGCACGCCTGATGGCCCGCGGCAACACCCTCATGGGCAGCGGCGCGCCGTCCAGCGGCATGCTGCCGTGGCTGGGACTGGCGCTGATCGTGCTGATCCTGGACCAGCTCACCAAGGTCCTCATCCTCGGCAACTTCCAGTACGGGGACACCACGGTGGTGACCTCGTTCTTCAACATCGTCCGGGCGCACAACACCGGCGCGGCGTTCTCCTTCCTGGCGGCGGCCTCGGGCTGGCAGCGCTGGCTGTTCACGGGCATCGGGGTGGCGGCGACGCTGTTCATCCTGTACCTGCTGCGCAAGCACGCGGGACAGCGGCTGTTCTGCTTCTCGCTCGCCTGCATCCTGGGCGGCGCGATCGGCAACGTGATCGACCGCGTGCTGCACGGCTACGTCGTCGACTTCCTGCAGGTCCACTGGCAGAACAGCTGGTACTTCCCGGCCTTCAACGTCGCCGACGCGGCGATCACGATCGGGGCGGCGGGGCTGATCCTGGATGAATTGCTGCGGGTGCGGGGGAGCAAGTAGCGCTTCGTCATCCTCCGCGAAGGCGGGGGACCCAGGGCACGCGCGCAGCGCGTGAAACAGCCTGGAAGCCCTGGCCCGCGCCTGCGCGGGAGTGACGGGGACTGTGGAAAACGCGATACACCCTTTCCCGGCTCTCGCGCCGCCGGGCGTATCATCGTTTCAAGCATGAAGCATCTGCTGAACCTGCTGGCGGCCGTGGCGCTGCTGGTCTGGGGCACCTACCTCGTTCGTACCGGGATCCTGCGCGTGTTCGGTGCCAACCTGCGCCAGGTCCTCGCACGCAGCATCTCGACCCGCCCGGCCGCCGCCACGGCGGGCCTGGGCGTCACCGCCCTCGTCCAATCCAGCACCGCCACGGCGCTGATCGTCTCCTCCTTCGTCGGCCAGGGGGTCGTCAGCCTCGGTACCGCGCTGGCCGTGATGCTGGGCGCGGACGTGGGCTCGAGCCTGATGGCGGTCGTGTTCTCCTTCGACCTGTCCTGGCTCTCGCCGCTGTTCATCCTGGTGGGCGTCATCCTGTTCATCACCCGCCAGGCCACGCCGCTCGGGCGCTTCGGGCGCGTGCTGATCGGGCTGGGCCTCATGCTGCTGGCGCTGCGCCTGGTGTCGGAGTCGACGGGCATCATCGTGCGCTCGCCGGCCGTCAAGGCGATGCTGGAATCGCTCTCCAGCGACATCCTGCTGGAGATCACGGTGGGCGCCCTGCTCTCGGTGCTTGCCTACTCCAGCCTGGCCATCGTGCTGCTCACGGCGACGCTCTCGGCGTCCGGCGCCATCCCGATCGACGTGGCCCTGGGCCTCACTCTGGGCGCCAACCTGGGCAGCGGCCTGCTCGCCGTGCTGGCGACGGCCCGTTCCGCCGTCGAGGTGCGGCAGGTGCCCCTGGGCAACCTGGTGTTCAAGTCCGTGGGCGTCGTGCTGGCCGCCCCCTTCGTGGGCCTGTGGGTGCGGCACGCCAGCCCCTACATTCCCGAGCACCTGTCGCTCGTCGTCCTGTACCACCTCGCGTTCAACGTGATCATCGCGGTGGTGTTCCTGGCGCTCACCGACCGCGTCGCGAAGCTCGTGGAGCACTGGCTGCCCAAGCCGGACAAGTCCCTCGTCGCCGGGCGCCCGCACCACCTGGATCCCTCGGCGATCGCCACGCCCTCGCTCGCCATCTCCAACGCCGCGCGCGAGGCGCTGCACCAGGCCGACGTGGTGGAAACGATGCTGCTCGGCATGCTCCGCGTGATCCGCGACAACGACCTGCGGCAGGCGGAGGAACTGCGCAAGATGGACGACACCGTCGACCAGCTCTATTCCGCCATCAAGTACTACCTGACCAAGATCTCGCGCGAGGCGCTCGGCGAGGAAGAGAGCCGCCGCTGGACCGACATCATCAGCTTCACGATCAACATGGAGCAGATCGGCGACATCATCGAGCGGGTGCTGCTGGACATCGAGGACAAGAAGATCCGCAAGGGCCGCAGCTTCTCCGACGCCGGCATGGCGGAGATCTGCGAGCTGCACGCGCGGCTGGTCGACAACCTGCGCCTCGGGATGAGCGTGTTCCTCAACGGCTCGGTGCGCGACGCGCAGCGGCTGCTGGAGGAGAAGGTGCGCTTCCGCGACCTGGAGCGCGCCTATTCGGGCACGCACCTCGCGCGGCTGGCGGAGAACACCGTGCAGAGCATCGAGACCAGCTCGCTGCACCTGGACCTGATCAGCGACCTGAAGCGGATCAACTCCCACATCTGCTCGATCGCCTATCCCATCCTCGATTCGGCCGGCGCGCTCGCGCCCAGCCGCTTCAGGCAGCCGGAGCTGACGGAGCGGGTGTCACGGGGCCTGTGACCGTCGCCGGCAGCGCCGCGACGGGCTGCACCTCGTCGCGCAGGCGCGCGCAGTAGTCCACCAGCGCCTCCAGCTCGGTGGACTTGTCGAAGCAGGCATCGGCGCCCAGCTGCAGGCAGCGCCAGCGCACGTCGCGCGAGGAGTGGTTGGACAGCACGACGATCTTCTGCCCGGGCCCGCGCTGCCGGCACGCCTCCAGCACGTTCATGCCGCTGCCCTCGCGCAGGAACAGGTCGATGATGGCGAGGTCCCAGGGATGCGCGGCCAGCCAGCGCTTCGCTTCGTGTTCCGATTCCGTGGTGCCGACCGGCTCGAACTGCGCGAGTTCCTGCAGGGTCGCGATCAGGTTGTCGCGGATCGTCGAACTGTCCTCGACGATATAGGCGCGAAACGTCATGGTGCATGTCTCCGCGGAGCCCCGACGGGGCATCCTTACGGAATTCACTCTAGGGAGTGGCGCGCAGATCGGATGAAAGCGCGCGAGCCAAGCGCTTGTAGGAGAGCCTGCACTCAGGCACGGACGGCGCCGGCGCCGTACGCGGCCAGCAGCAGGAGCGCCGCGTCCACCGTGAATTCGTCGCCCTCCAGGCGGGCCTGCACCTCGCCCGCCGGCATGCGGCGGAAGGCCGCCACCTCGCCGTCCTGGTTCTCCGGCTCCACGCCTTCGGGGAGCGTGCACGTGTACCAGTGGAGGATCTCCACGATGTAGCCGTGCGCCTGTTCGGGCAGCGGGCGGCGGGTGACGACCTGGCCGCCGTGGCGCAGTCCTTGCAGCTGCGCGGGCCGCAGGCCGGCCTCCTCCCAGGTCTCACGTGCGAGCGCGTCGTCCAGCGGCTCTCCGGCCGGCACCAGGCCGCCCACCAGCGTGTCCCACTTGCCCGGATCGGTGGGCTTGTCGAACGCGCGCTGCTGCACCCAGATCGCGCCGTCCGGCGCGAGCGCGCTCAGGTGCACGGCATCGGTCGCCAGCCCCAGGGCGCGGGCGACACCGCGTTCCACGGTGCCGACCTGCACGCCGTCCTCGCCGCGCACGGCGAGCTGCTCGTGGCGCCAGGTGTGCGCGAGTCCCGTGGCCCGCAGGGTGTCGGCGATGCCGGCCAGCACGCGCGTGGGCTCGCCGCCGCCCAGGCGCCAGCCCGCTTCGAACGCATGGACCCACCCGCCGCCCTCCAGTCCCGCGCGCACGAACAGGTCCGGTTCCACCGAGCCGATGCGCTGCGCGCCGCACCACAGGGGTACGCGCAGGCGCAGCGGCGGCGCCTCGGCAGCGGCGGCCAGGCGGGCGCGCCAGGCCGCCGATGGCGCCAGCACCGTCACAGGGTCAGGATGGTGCAGCCGGTCGTCTTGCGCGCCTCCAGCGCCTGGTGCGCCTCGCGCACCTGCGCCAGCGGGAAGCGCTGGTCGATGCGGATCTGCACCTTGCCGCTGGTGACGGCCTCGAACAGGTCGTCGGCCATCTGCTGCGTGGACTCGCGGGTGGCGATGTGCGTGAACAGCGTCTGGCGCGTCACGTACAGCGAACCCTTGGCGCCCAGGGCGCCGGGCGCGAACGGCGCGGGCGCGCCCGAGGAATTGCCGAAGCTCGCCATGAGGCCGAAGGGCCGCAGGCAGTCCAGCGACTTGTCCCAGGTGTCCTTGCCCACCGAGTCGTACACCACCTTCACGCCCTGGCCGCCGGTGATCTCCATGACGCGCGGCTTGAAGTCTTCCTTGGCGTAGTTGATGCAGTGGGCCGCGCCCAGCGACTTCGCCAGCTGGCACTTTTCGTCGGTGCCCGCGGTGCCGATCAGCTGCAGGCCCAGCGCCTTGGCCCACTGGCAGGCGATGAGGCCGACGCCGCCGGCAGCCGCGTGGAACAGCACGTAGTCGCCGGCCTGCAGGCCGCCCTGGGGCAGGGTGCGCTTCAGCAGGTACTGCGCGGTAAGGCCCTTGAGCATCATGGCCGCGCCGGTATCGAAGCCGATCGCGTCGGGCAGCTTGCAGACGTTCTTGGCCGGCATCACCCGCACTTCCGAATACGAGCCGGGGGGATGGCTTGCGTACGCGGCGCGGTCGCCCGTCTTGAGGTGCGTGACGCCGGGGCCCACCGCCTCGATCACGCCGGAGGCTTCCATGCCCAGCGACAGCGGCATCGCCATCGGATAGAGGCCGCTGCGCTGGTAGACGTCGATGAAGTTCAGGCCGATGGCCTTGTGCCGGATGCGGATCTCGCCGGGGCCGGGGTCGCCCACCTGCACGTCCACGATTTCCATCTGCTCGGGCCCGCCATGCTGGCGGATCTGGACCGCTTTGCTCACGTCGCTCTCCTCGGTTGCCTTTGGGAATGGCGCGCATCCTGCCACGAATCCGTCAGCGCCGCCTCAGAAGGGCCACGGACCTTGGGCTACAGTGCCCGGCTGCATGAACCAGCGCCTCACCCCGTCCACCGCCCTCCTCCTTGCCGTGCCGCCGGTGCTCTGGGCGGGCAACGCGGTGGTGGGACGCCTGGCGGTCCCGCTGGTGCCGCCGCTCACGCTCAACTTCCTGCGCTGGGCCATCGCCTTCGTGCTGCTGCTGCCCTTCGCCTGGCGCCTGCTGCGCGCCGACAGCCCGATCTGGGAGCGGATGCGGCGCTATGCGGTGCTGGGGCTGCTGGGCATCGGCTGCTACAACGCCTTCCAGTACATGGCGGTGCGGACCTCCACGCCGATCAACGTCACGCTGGTGGGCTCCAGCATGCCGGCCTTCATGATCGGCATCGGCGCGGCCTTCTTCGGCCAGCGCATCAGCGCGCGCCAGGTCGCGGGCGCGACCCTGTCCATTGCCGGTGTCCTGGTCGTGCTGTCGCGCGGCGAGCTCGCGCACCTGGCGCAGGTGCATTTCGTGGCCGGCGACCTGTACATGCTGATCGCCACCGCCGCCTGGGCGGTCTACAGCTGGCTGCTCACGCGCCCGGGCGACCCGCCCGCGGTGCGCTCCGACTGGGCCGGCTTCCTGGTGGCGCAGCTGGTGCCGGGCCTCGCCTGGTCCGGCCTGTTCGCCGCGACCGAGGCCGTGGTGAGCCCGCAGGCGATCCAATGGGGCTGGCCGCTGGCGGGCGTGCTGGCCTACGTCGCCATCGGGCCGGCCCTCATCGCCTACCGTTGCTGGGGGCTGGGCGTGCAGCGCGTGGGGCCGACCGTCGCCGGCTTCTTCTCCAACCTCACGCCGCTGTGCGCGGCGCTGCTCTCCGCCGCCTTCCTGGGCGAGCCGCCGCACCTCTATCACGCGCTGGCCTTCGTGCTCATCGTTGGCGGCATCGTGGTCACGTCGCGGCGCTAGGACGGCTGGCGGCATCCCGCGCCCGCGCGAGCGACCCTGCTCGGCAGGGCACTAGTTCGCGCATCTCTCCTTTTCGGCCGGTGACAAGGCGTGAGTCCCGCACCAGAATGCACCTCCGGCCTAAGCATTGCCAAATGAAAGTGCTGTAAGCCACAGCGGGGAGGGGAATTCGACAGCAGGGAGGTGTGTCCCATGCGTCTTGCGTCCCATGCCTCGGCCGCTCGGCCGCCGGTGCCCGCAGCCTCCCCGGCCGTGGCGGGCCATCGCCCGCTTGCGCTGGCCCTCGCGGTGGCCGGGTGTTTCGGTGGCGGCGCGGCGCAGGCCCAGCCCGCGGGACCGCAGGTGATCCATGGCAGCGCCACGTTCACGCAGAACGGTTCGTCACTGACCGTCACGACCGCGAACGGACCTGGCACGAACCACTCGGCCATCAACTGGCAGAGCTTCAGCATCCCGGCCGGGTCCAGCACCTGGTTCCAGCAGCCCGGCATCACCAGCACCTCGATCAACCGCGTCGTCGGCCCGGACCCGAGCTCCGTCTTCGGGCGACTGGGGTCCAACGGGCGGCTGGTGCTGGTCAATCCGGCCGGCATCGCGGTGGGCGCCGGCGCAGTGGTGGACACGGCGGGCTTTACCGCTTCCACGCTGCGCATGACCGACGCCGATGCCATCGCCGGGCGACTGCGCTTCGCGAACGACGGCAAGGCCGGGCCGCTCACGGTGCAGGGCCAGGTCGTCGCGCACGGCGGCGACATCTTCCTGATCGCGCCCAAGCTCGAGGTCGGGCAGCAGGCGGTGGTGGAATCGCAGGGCGGGTCGACGATCCTCGCGGCGGGCCGGTCGGTGGAGATCACGGGCCGCGGGCTGGAAGGCATCACGATGCAGGTGCAGGCCGGTGACGAGGCGGTCAACCTCGGCGCGCTCAAGGGCGATGCGGTCGGCATCTTCGCCAACACGCTGAAGCACAGCGGCCTGGTGCAGGCGCAGGCCGTGACCAGCGAAGGCGGCCGCGTGGTCCTGCGCGCCGCGGGCGGCGACACCATCGTGGCGGGCAAGGTCACGGCGACGGGCGCGAACGAGCAAGGCGGTCACGTCGACGTGCTGGGCGAGCGCGTCGGGCTGGTGGCCAACGCCGAGATCGACACCAGCGCGCCGGCAGGCGGCGGCCAGGTGCGCGTGGGCGGCGACTACCAGGGGAAGAACCCGGACGTTCCCAATGCGGCGCAGACCTATGTCGGCCCGCACGCGACCATCCGGGCGGACGCGACGCACTCCGGCGACGGCGGCCGCGTGATCGTCTGGGCCAACGACTTCGCGCGGGTGCACGGCCGCATCTCCGCCCATGGCGGCCCGCTGGGCGGCAATGGCGGCTTCATCGAGACCTCCAGCCACTGGCTGGACACGGCCGGGATCGCGATCGACGTCGCCGCGCCGACCGGACGCGGCGGGACGTGGTTGCTCGACCCGGCCAGGATCCGGATCACCGACCGCAACCTTCAGAGCGAGGACGTCGACACCGATGCCAGCGCCGATTTCCGCAGCAACGGGTCGGGCGGCACCTCGGAAGTGGCCTACACCACGATCCAGGACGTGCTGAACGGCGGCAACAACGTGATCGTCGACACGACGAGCACGGCGAGCAACGTCGGCGACATCCTCGTCGACCACGCGATCACGAAGACCCTCGGCAGCGATGCGACCCTGACCTTCAAGGCGCACCACGACATCGACGTCAACCAGAACATCACGGCCACGGCCGGCAGGCTGAACATGGTGTTCACGCCGGACCAGGCCTCCGTCGGCAGCGGCTCCGTGAACCTGGGCAGCGGCATCACGCTCGACGCCAACGGCGGCACGGTCAGCGCCGCCGGCAAGACCGTCAACCTGGCGACCGGCACGGCGACCGTCCATTCACCCTTCACGATCGGCACGTTCAACCTCTCGGGCGGCACGCTGGCCGGCAGGGGCGACGTCACCGTTCAGAACGCTTTCAACGTCACCGGCAATGCCGCGCTCAGCGGCCCGAGCGCCTTCAACACGCTGGGCACGACCACCATCAACATCCCGGCGACCAACAGCTTCCTCGCCCTCACCGACGGCAGGACCTGGAACAACAGCGGGCTGCTGAACGTCTCCAACGACGACTATCTCTACTTCGGCTACTCCGGCGGCGGGACCAATACGCTGAATAACCTGGCGGGCGGGACGCTCCTCCTGACCAGCATGAACCAGAGGCCGCTGGCCCACTACACCGGCACCAGCATCGTCAACAACGCGGGCACGCTGAACGCGGTTTCGAGCCTGGGGGCCGCCATCGGCACCAACGGCTCGACGGCCTTCACCTTCAACAACACGGGCGCCGTCCATGCCAACACCGGCCCGCTGTCCATCCAGGCAGGCGGCACCGACACCGGCCTGTACACGACCCTGGGCAGCAGCGTGGTCTCGTTCGCCGGCAACGCCAGTTCCGTGCGGCACCTCGGCCCGGGCGCAGCCTTCTCCGGCAACGGCACCGTGGAAGTCGCGTCCGGAACGGTGAGCGTCGACGCGCCGCTGACCATTCCATCCACCACGACGGTGCGGCTGGCAGGAGGCACCCTCGGCGGAGCGAACGACCTGACGATCGCCGGCAACCTCAACGTGACCGCCCGCAGCACCCTGGCCGACACCGGCGTGCTCACGACGCAGGGCACGACCACCCTGAACATTCCGGGTACGGAGTTCCTGGCGATCACCGGCGGCAAGACCTGGAACAACACCGGACAGATCAACGTCACGAACGACGACTTTCTCTACTTCGGGTACTTCGGGGGCGGCACCAACACGCTCAACAACCTGCAGGGCGGCACGCTCGTCCTGAGCTCCACTCACGCGGCGCCGCTGAGCCGCTACACCGGGACGATGGTCGTCAACAACGCCGGGACGCTGAACCAGGTGGCGAGCCTGACGCACGCCATCGGCGACGGCACGGCGGACAGCACGTTCAACAACACCGGCACGGTCAATGGGACGACGGGAACCCTGGCCATCCAGGCCGCGGGCACCGACACCGGCCAGTACACGACCCTGCGCGGGACGGCGATCGACTTCGATGCCAATGCGGGGATCGTCCGGCACCTCCAGTCCGGCGTGTCCTTCACGGGCAACGGCACGCTGAAGATCTCGAACGGCATCGCCAGCGTCGACGCCCCGCTGACGATCGCCGCGCCGACGGCGGTGGAACTGTCCGGCGGCGTCCTCGGCGGCGCGGCCGACGTCACGATAGCGGGCGACCTCAACGTCACGCGCCGCAGCGGCATTGCCGGCCCGGGCGTGCTCACCACGCTCGGCACGACCACGATCGACATCACCGCGCCCGCCGACTTCGTGGCGCTCACCAACGGCAGGACCTGGAACAACGCGGGAACGCTGAACGTCGCCGGCGACGACTTCGTCTATTTCGGCTACTTCAGCGGCGGCAACAACACCCTGAACAACACGGCGGCCGGGACTTTCAACCTGGCCAGCACGAACGCCGCGCCGCTGAACTTCTACACCGGGACCGCAAGCGTCAACAACGCCGGAACCCTGAACCAGAACGCGGCAGGCACGCATGCAATCGCCCCAAGCATCGCCTTCAACAACACCGGCACGGTGAACGTGAACGCCGGCACGCTTGCCGTCAACGGCGGCGGCACGGACACGGGGAGCTATGCCATGGTTCCCGGCGCGTCGCTGGACTTCGGCGGCGGTACGCGCAACCTGAACGCGGGCGTGTCGTTCTCCGGGGCCGGCACGCTGCAGGTTTCCGGCGGCACCGTCAGCGTCAACGATCCGCTGACGATCCCCGTGCGCCTGGACCTGTCCGGGGGGACCCTGGCGGGCGCCGGCGACCTCACCACCACGGGCGCTTTCGACGTCACCGGCTTCAGCGCCGTCGGCGGCACCGGCCAGCTGAGGACGCAGGGGACGACCACGATCGGCATCGCCGGCGGCAGCAGCTGGCTGGCGCTGAACGGAGGCAAGACCTGGACGAACCAGGGCACGCTCACGATTGGCGGTGACGACTCGCTCTATTTCGGCTACAGCGGCGGCGGTGCCAACACGTTGGTGAACGCGCCAGGTGCCACCCTGAACCTGAGCAGCTCCAACGCGACACCCCTGAACTTCTACACCGGCACCGCGACCTTGAACAATGCCGGCACCTTGAACCAGACCGTCACGGGCACCCACAACGTCGCAGGCAGCATCGCGTTCAACAACACGGGCACGGTGAACGTCGGCAACGGCGTCCTGTCCATCGACGGCAGCGGAACCGACACCGGCCTCTACACGGTCGCTTCCAACAGCAGGCTGGATTTCGGCGGCGGTACGCGCAACCTCAACGCGGGCTCCAACGTCACCGGTACGGGCGTGCTCAGCGTCTCCGGCGGCACCGTGAACGTGAACAACCTGCTCGACTTGTCGACCACCGGGACCAGCGTCAACATCAGCGGCGGCTCGCTGAACGCGAACAACGCCTTCACCTTCGGCACGCTGAACCTCTCGGGCGGCACCCTGGGCGGCACCGGCGACGCGACGATCGCCGGCCCGTTCAACGTCACGGGCTTCAGCAGCGTGACGGGCAGCGGCCAGCTGAGGACGCAGGGCACGACCACGATCGACATTCCCGGCGGCAGCAGTTGGCTGGCCTTCACGGGCGGCAAGACCTGGACGAACCAGGGCACGCTGACCATAGCCGGCGACGACGCGCTCTACTTCGGCTACAGCAGCGGCGGTGCCAACACGCTGGTGAACGCGCCGGGCGCCACCCTCAACCTGAACAGCTCCAACGCGACGCCGCTGACGTTCTACACCGGCACCGCGACCCTGAACAACGCGGGCACCCTGAACCAGACCGCGACCGGGACGCACAACCTCTCGGGCGGCATCGCGTTCAACAACACCGGCACCGTGAACGTCAACACCGGCATCCTGTCCATCGACGGCGGCGGCACCGATACGGGCCTCTACACGGTCGCTTCCAACAGCACGCTCGACTTCGGCGGTGGCGCGCGCGACCTGAATGCGGGGTCCAATATCACCGGCGCGGGCGCGCTCGGCGTCTCCGGCGCCACCGTCAACGCCAACGACCTGCTGGACATCACGTCCACCGGGAGTGCGGTGAGCATCAGCAGCGGTGCCCTCAATACGGTTCGGGCGCTCGACTTCGGAACGGTGAACATCTCGGGCGGCGCGCTCAACGCGGGCGGCACGGGCCGCATCGCCACCGTCAACCTGTCCGGCGGCTCCCTGGGCGGCAGCGGCGACCTGACCGTCACCGGCCCGCTCACCGTGACCGGGTTCAGCGCATTGACCGGACCGGGCCAGCTGACCACCCAGGGCGCGACCACCATCGACATCGGCGGCGGACCCAGCTGGCTGGCGCTCACCGGCGGCAAGACCTGGACCAACCAGGGCACGCTGACCCTCGGCGGCGACGATGCGCTGTATTTCGGCTATTTCACGGGCGGCGCGAACACGCTCGTCAACGCACCCGGCGCCACGCTCAACCTGAACACCACGAGCACCGCGCCGCTGATCTTCTATACCGGGACGGCGGCGCTGAACAACGCCGGCACGCTGAACCAGAATGCCGCCGGGAGCCACACCGTTTCCAGCGGCATGGCATTCGACAACACGGGCACCGTGAACGTGAACGCCGGCACCTTGTCCCTCGCCGGCAGCGGAACGGACACCGGCGTCTACACGGTCGCGCCGGCCAGCACGCTGGACTTCGCGGGCGGGACGCGCGACCTGAACGCAGGGTCCAACGTCACCGGCAGCGGATCGCTCGCCTTCTCCGGTGCCACCGTGAACGTGAACAATCTGCTGGACCTGTCGACCACCGGCACGGGCGCCACCCTCAGCGGCGGCACGCTGAACGCGAACAACGCCCTCACCTTCGGCACCCTCGACCTCTCGGGCGGGACGCTGGGCGGCACCGGCGCCGTGAACATCACGGGCGATTTCCGGATCACCGGCGCCAGCCTGCTGGCGGGCCCCGGGACACTGACCACGCACGGCGCCACGGACATCGACCTCGCCGGGACCAACAACCTCATCGGGTTCACCGGCGGCAAGACCTGGGTGAACGCGGGCGTGCTGACGCTGGGCGGCGACGACGCCATCTACTTCGGCTACTACACCGGCGGGACCAACACCTTGCGCAACGCCGCCGGCGGCACCTTCCGCCTGGCCAGCACGCATCCCTCCCCCTTGGTGCGGTGGACCGGCACGGCCATCCTGGACAACCAGGGCACGCTGGACAAGTACGGCGGAACGCAGGACATCTCCACCCTTTCCAGCTTCCTGAACAGCGGCAACCTGGGCGTGGCCAGCGGCATCCTGGTGATCCCGCACAACACGACGCAGTCCGGCTACATGCAGACCGCCGCCGGCACGACGCTGCGCACGAACGACGGATTCACCAACACGGGCACGCTGGCCGGCTCCGGCACCTACGACGTGGGCAGCAGCTACACGCTGGTGAACCAGGGCATCATCGCGCCCGGCAACAGCGCGGGAACCCTCTCCATCGTCGGCAACCTCGACACGTCCAACGGCCGGCTGCAGCTGCAGATGGCCGACACGTCGAACTACGACGTGGTCGCCGTCTCCGGCAACGTGACGATGGGCGCGGGCACCACCATCGAGCGCAGCGACCTGCCGGGCGCCACCTACGCGATGAACGATGCCTTCGACATGGTGCGCAGCGGCGCGGGCAACATCGCCGGTCCGCTGCCGCCGGTCACCGGCTTCACGGTGTCGACGAATGCGGTGCCGCCATCGCCGACGATGGCGCTGCGCCTGGTCGCGCAGGCGCCGGCGGGTGCGATGCCGCCACCTCCGCCGCCCCCTCCCACGACCGCACCACCGCCGCCGTCACCATCTCCGTCTCCCGCGCCGACGCCTGCTCCGACGCCTGCTCCGACGCCTGCTCCGACGCCTGCTCCGACACCGGCACCGACACCCGCTCCAACGCCCGCGCCTTCGCCCGCCCCAGCCCCCGCCACGCAAGCCGACCGGATCGTCGACGCCCTCGATGGCCAAGTCACCACCGCGCAGGCGCAGCAGAGCGTGACGGTCATGGACGGCAACACCGCCGCCGCCCTCGACAAGCCGCCGGAGCCCGTGAAGAAGAAGGAAGACAAGCACGCCCGGCCGTCCGACGACGGCAAGACGTGCCGCTAGCTCAGTACGTGCCGGGGTACGCGCCGCCGTCGATCAGCACGTTCTGGCCGGTGATGTAGCTGGCCTGCGCGCTGCACAGGAAGGCGCAGGTGGTGCCGAACTCCTCCGGCGTGCCGAAGCGCTTGGCCGGGATCGTGTTCAGGCGCTGCTGGCGCATTTCCTCGACGGTCTTGCCGGTCTTCTTGGCGCTGCCTTCCAGCGTGGTCTTGATCCGGTCGGTGTCGAACACGCCCGGCAGCAGGTTGTTGATCGTCACGTTGGCCGAGGCGAGCTTGGTCGTGCGCGCCACGCCCGCCACGAAGCCCGTGAGGCCGCTGCGCGCGCCGTTGGACAGGCCCAGGATGTCGATCGGCGCCTTCACCGCGCTGGACGTGATGTTCACGATGCGGCCGAAGCCGCGCGCGGCCATGCCGTCCACCGTGGCCTTGATCAGCTCGATGGGCGTCAGCATGTTGGCGTCCACGGCCTTGATCCAGGCCTCGCGGTCCCAGTCGCGGAAGTCGCCGGGCGGCGGGCCGCCCGCGTTGGTCACCACGATGTCGTAGTCCTTGCGGAACGCGAACACCTTCGCGCGGCCTTCGGCGGTGGTGATGTCCACGGCGATGGCTTCCACCTGCGTGCCCTGGGGCGCGTCCTGCTTCAGGCGGGCGGCTGCGGCCTGCAGTGCGTCCGCGCCGCGCGCGACGACGACGACGTGCACTCCTTCACGCGCGAGTGCCTGCGCGCAACCGAAACCGAGGCCCTTGCTCGCGCCGCACACCAGCGCCCATTTGCCCTTGATACCCAAGTCCATAGAATGCCTGCAGAAAGGATTGACCCGCGAATGATACGCATCGTCCTGCGCTGCTGCGCCCTGGTATTCCTGTTGTCCGGCCTCGCGTGGGCGCAGGAGGCGGCCGTCACGCGCCGCGCCACCGACCTGCGCGACGCTCCCTCGGACAGCGGCCGCAGCCTCGCCGCCCTGCCGGCGCAGGCCCCCGTCACCCGCACGGAGCAGCGCCAGGGCCCCTGGGTGCAGGTGCGCACCGCCCAGGGCGCGACCGGATGGGTCCACCTGTTCGACCTGGGGCCCGCAAGCACCACTGCCGCGAGCGAAGGCGGCAGCAGCGGCATCGGGGGCGCCTTGCGCGGCGTCGGCAGCCTGTTCGGCGGCAGTGCCACCAAGCCGGCGACCACGTCCACCACCGCCGGCATCCGCGGCCTGGGCGCCGAGGACCTCGCGCAGGCGCAGCCCGACCCCGCGGCGGTCCGGCAGATGGACGGCCTGCGGGCCAGCGACGCCGACGTGCGCTCCTTCGCCGAGCGCGCCGCCTGGAGGCCGGTGCCGGTCGAGCCCCTGCCCGCGCCGGCCCGCAGCGCGGCCGACCCGGCGCGCAATCCCGGCCAGCAGGAGATGCCGTGAGCAAGTGCCCGCGCGCCCTGCTCGCAGCGGCCCTGGCCTGTGCCGCGTTCGCTGCGCAGGCGCAGGATCCCCTGAAGGGCCTGGGTGGCCTGCTGCGGCAGGTCACGCCCGGCAACCTCCCCGTTCCCGCGGCCGCGCCGCAGCGCTCGCCCGCGGCCACCGGCGACCTGCTGGAACTGCTCGCGCAGTCGGTCGACAATATCGACGAGCCGAAGGAAATCGAGATCGGCCGCCAGCTCGCCGCCGTGCTCCTGGGCAGCAAGCCGCTCGTGCGCGACCCCGCGCTGCAGCGCTACGTCAACCGGCTGGGCCGCTGGATCGCGCTGCAGTCGCCGCGCCCGCAGCTGCCGTGGACCTTCGGCGTGCTGGACGATCCCGGCTTCAACGCCTTTGCCGCGCCCGGCGGCTACGTGTTCGTCACGCGGGGGCTGGTGGAACGCGTGGACGAGGCCGAACTGGCCGGCATCCTCTCGCACGAGATCACGCACGTCGTCGAGAAGCACCACCTGAAGGCGCTCTCGGCCAAGGCGCGCTCGGGCCTCGCCACGCAGCTGCTCGCAGCGCAGCTGCGCAACAACCTGGGCGGGGCCATCTCCTCGCAGATGCTCGCCCTGGGCCGCAACCTGTATGCGAGCGGCCTCGACCAGGCCGACGAATTCGCATCGGACCGCCAGGGCGTCGCCCTCGCCACGCACGCGGGCTTCGATCCCTACGGCCTGCCTTCGGTGCTGCAGCAGCTGCGCACCGCGACACCGGACAACCCGCTCTTCACGCTGACGCTCAGCACGCATCCGCCGGCGCAGCAGCGCCTGGAGCAGCTGGAGGTGGCGATGGGTTCGCGGCTGGACGCGTACTCGGGCAAGCCGCCGGTGACGATCGCGAAGCGGGTGCAACAGCGCTGAGAGATGCGTCATTCCCGCGCAGGCGGGCGCAGTGCGACGCACGGTGGGGTTCGGCTTCGCCTCACCGCCACCCTACGAAACCTCTCCCCGTAGGGTGGGGTGAGCGGCGCAGCCCGAACCCCACCGGGCGGCGCAGCCGCTTCCTGGAAGCCCCGGGTCCCCGCCTCCGCGGGGACGACGGAGATCAACGACGCGCGCGGGTGAACACGAAGATCCCCGTGAGCACCAGCGCGGTGCCGGCTGCCACCCAGCCCGTGAACGGCTCCCCCAGCAGCCACACGCCCATGAGGATCGTGGACATCGGCCCCACCATCCCCGTCTGCGCCGTGATCGAAGGACCGACGCGCTCGATCGCCATCATCACCAGCAGCACCGGCACCGCGGTGCACAGGACGGCGTTGAGCACCGACAGCCACAGGACCTGCGGCGCAACCACGGCGGCGGACAGCGGATGCACCACGAGGAACTGCACGATGCACAGGATGCAGGCCACGCTGGTCGCCAGCCCCACGAGGCGCAGCGAGCCGAGGCGCTGCACCATGTGGCCGCTGTAGACGAGGTAGATCGCGTAGCTCACGGCGCTCAGGAACACGAGCAGCGTCCCCAGCGCCACGTTGCTGCCTTCCACGCGCACCTCCTGCCCGAACACCAGCAGCACGCCGGCATAGCTGATGGCCATGCCCGCCAGCTGCTCGCGGCGCCAGGGCCTGCGATAAAGCAGCCATCCGAGCAGCAGCACCAGCGTCGGGTTGAGGTACAGGACCAGCCGCTCGAGCGACGCCGTCACGTACTGCAGCCCGAGGAAGTCGAGGAAGCTCGCCAGGTAGTAGCCGGTGACGCCCAGCCCCAGCACGCCCAGCCAGTCGCGCCGCGTGAGGGGCGGCTTGCCGCGTCCCGCCCACCACGACATGCCCAGGAAGATGGGCAGCGCGAACAGCATGCGGAACATGATGACGGTGACCGCGTCCACGCCGTGGCGGTAGGCGAGCTTGACGATGATCGCCTTGCCGCTGAAGGCCATGGCGCCCGCGAGCGCGAGGACGACGCCGGGCAGCGTGGAGGAGGAGGAAGGACGGGCTTCAGTGAGGGCCGAGGAGGCGGACATGCATTCTGCGGATGGAGAACCAGACGGAGAGCGCCACCACGGGAATGGCGCAGGCGGCGGTGGCCTCCGGGCTGAAGGGCCAGCCGATCGCCTGCGCCGCCTTGGCGAGGTAGCTCACGAGGCCCACGATGTAGTAGGTGATGGCGGCCACCGACAGCCCTTCCACCGTGGACTGCAGCTTCAGCTGCAGGTCCTGGCGCCGGTTCATGGTGGCCAGCAGCGCCTGGCTGCTCAATTGCTGCTCGATCTCCACCCGCGTGCGCAGCAGGTTGCTGATGCGCGAAACGCGTTGCGACAGCGCATCCTGGCGGCGGACCGACCAGGCGCACGTCGCGCGCGCGGGCGAGAGGCGGCGCTCGATGAATTCGCCGAGGGTCTGCAATGCCCCGAGCTTGGCCTCGCCGATGTCGGCCAGGCGTGCGTCCACCAGCTCGAAGTAGGCGGCGCTGGCGGAGAAGCGCGAATGGGTCGCCGCGTAGTGGCTTTCGACCTGGCCGGCGAGCCGCGTGAGGCGGTCCAGCAGCTGCGGCTCCTGGTCGCGCCCGGCGAGGCGGATCGCCTCGGCCAGCGCGGCCAGCTCGCTCTCCGCCACGCCCAGCAGGGCGGAGGATTCGCGTGCCGCGGGCAGCCCCAGCAGCGCCGCCATGCGGTAGGTGTCGATCTCCAGCAGGCGCTGCACCAGCCGGCCGATGCGGCGTGAGGGCAGGCCGTCGGCCAGCAGCACCATGCGCGTGTAGCCGTCCGCATGCAGGGCGAAGTCGGTATAGACGGCGCCCTGGCTGTCCGCCACGGCGGAACCGACCAGCGTCTCCTCGTGCAGCAAGGTGCGCGTGAGTCCCTGCGGCGCGAGGTCGCGCGTGGGCAGCACCCACAGGTGCATGGCGGCAAGGCACTGGCCCGGCAGGGCCGCCAGCCAGTCCTGCGGCACTTCCTGGATGGCCGTCGGCGGCTCGTGCTCGCCGAAGTCCGCGTCGTCGAAGGGCCGCGAGAAGGTCCAGGTCACGAACTCGGTGTGCAGCTCCCAGCGGACGCGAAAGCCCGCGACTTCCATGCGCACGTGCGTGCTGCCCGCGGCCGGCTCCGGCAGGTGGTGGTCATGCAGCAGTGCCGCCAGGTGCGCGCGGCTCGCCTCGCGCATCGCCGCGTCGCCCCACATCACCAGGTGCGAGAGCGCCAGCGGCGCGCTCATCGCCTCGGGCGGACGCGCATGGATCTCGTTGTGGAGGACCACCCGTTGCGGGTGGCCGGCGGGCTCGGCCATGCGTCCATTGTGGCCCAAGAAAAAAGGGCGCCCCGCGGGCGCCCTTCTCGGTTCGCGAGTGCGGCCTCAGTCCTCGACGAAGGCTTCCTCGCGCTTGTTCTTCACCGCGGGCAGCGCCACGATCACCACCAGCAGCACCGCGGCGGCGAGCAGGCCGGCGGACAGCGGGCGCGTGACCAGCACGCTCCAGTCGCCGCGCGACAGCAGCAGGGCCCGGCGCAGGTTCTCCTCCATCATCGGCCCGAGGATGAATCCGAGCAGCAGCGGCGCCGGCTCGCACCCCAGCTTGATGAACAGGTAGCCCACCACGCCGAAGATCGCGACCATCCAGATGTCGAACACGTTGTTGTTCGTGGAGTACACGCCGATCGCGCAGAACAGCACGATGGAGGGGAACAGCCAGCGATAGGGCACGGTCAGCAGCTTGATCCACATGCCGATCAGGGGCAGGTTGAGGATCACCAGCATCAGGTTGCCCAGCCACATCGAGGCGATCAGGCCCCAGAACAGCTGCGGGTTGCTGGTCATCACCTGCGGGCCCGGCTGGATGTTGTGGATGGTCATCGCGCCCACCATCAGCGCCATCACCGCGTTGGGCGGGATGCCCAGCGTCAGCAGCGGGATGAAGGAGGTCTGCGCGCCGGCGTTGTTGGCCGACTCGGGCGCCGCGACGCCGCGGATGTTGCCCTTGCCGAACGGCACTTCGCCCGGTTGCAGCTTGGTCTTCTTCTCCACCGTGTAGGCGGCGAAGGCGGCCAGCAGGGCGCCGCCGCCGGGCAGGATGCCCAGGGCCGAGCCCAGCGCGGTGCCACGCAGCACGGCGGGCAGCATGCGCTTGAAGTCTTCCTTGGTGGGGAACAGGCCCTTCACCTTGGCGGTGAACACCTCGCGGTGCTCGTCGCTCTGGCCCAGGTTGGAGATGATCTCGCCGTAGCCGAACACGCCCATGGCGATGGTGATGAAGCCGATGCCGTCGGTGAGTTCCGGGATGTCGAACGAGAAGCGCGCGACGCCGGAGTTCACGTCGGTGCCCACCAGGCCCAGGAGCAGGCCCAGCACGATCATGCCGATCGCCTTGATCAGCGAGCCCGAGGCCAGCACCACGGCGCCGATCAGGCCCAGCACCATCAGCGAGAAGTATTCGGCCGGGCCGAACTTGAAGGCGACTTCCGTCAGCGGCGCGGCGAAGGCCGCGAGGATCAGCGTGCCGACGCAGCCGGCGAAGAACGAGCCCAGGCCCGCGGCGGCGAGCGCCGGTCCCGCGCGGCCCTGCCGCGCCATCTGGTAGCCGTCGATCACTGTCACGACCGAGGACGATTCGCCCGGCAGGTTCACCAGGATGGCCGTCGTGGAGCCGCCGTACTGCGCGCCGTAGTAGATGCCGGCCAGCATGATCAGCGCCGACACGGGCGGCAGCGCGTACGTGGCGGGCAGCAGCATGGCGATGGTCGCCACCGGGCCGATGCCGGGCAGCACGCCGATCAGCGTGCCGAGCAGGCAGCCGATGAACGCGTACAGCAGGTTGATCGGCGTGAAGGCGACGCCGAAGCCGATCGAGAGGTTGGTGATGAGATCCATGTTCCTGTTCCCCTCAACCCGAGATGAAGCTGGGCCACACCGGGAACTGCAGCTTCAGCAGCACGATGAAGGCGAGGTAGCTGCCGATGGCCAGCACGGTGGCGAGGATCGCGACTTCCTTGGCCTTGAATTCCTTGCCGGCCAGCGCCGCGACGAAAGTGAGCGCGTAGATGCCGACGATCAGGCCCATCGCCGGGATGCCCAGCTTGGGCAGGCCCGCGAGCAGGATCCCGAAGATCAGGTTGGCGCCGATGATGAAGCCCAGGGGCTTCCAGGCGAAGGTGCCGACCTTCTCCCCGTCCTCGGTCTCGACGACCAGCGCCTCGAAGGTCACGAACAGACCGATGAGGGTGAGCAGGATGCCCAGCATGAGGGGGAAGTAGCCGGGGCCCATGCGGGCTCCCTCGCCGATGGTGTAGTTCGTGGCTCCCCAGGCGAATGCGATGCCTGCCGCCATGAACATGAGTCCGGACCAGAAATCCTTCTGGCTCTTGATCTTCATGTTGTCTCCTGCAACGGATTTGAACCGGCGGATTTTGGCGGCAAAGCCCCGGCCTCCCCATGTGGGTTCCACCTACAACGCCACACCCCACCGGAGCCTGACTTCCTTGCGGACGTCAGGGTCTTGGCGTCATTCCAGGGGCGGCGTGGAGGTCAGGACTTCCTCCAGGGTGGTCAGGCCCTCGGCCACCCGCAGGGCCCCGGCCAGGCGCAGGGGCCGCATGCCGTCCGCGATGCCCTGGCGGCGCAGGGCCGGCAGGCTGGGCTCCTTGTTCACCATGTCCTTGAAGGCCTCGGTGGCGGACAGCAGCTCGTACAGGCCCATGCGGCCCATGAAGCCGGTCATGCGGCAGTCCACGCAGCCCACGGGCTTGTAGGGCTGCCAGCCGCCACTGAGCTTCCACGGCTTGACGACCTCGTCGAAGCGGTCGCGCGGCGTCTCGTCGTCGGGTTGCTTGCACTGCCTGCACAAGGTGCGCACCAGGCGCTGCGCCAGCACGCCCAGCACCGTGGCGTTGATCAGGTAGGGCGGCACGCCCAGCTCCATCAGGCGGCTGACCGCGGCGGGCGCATCGTTGGTGTGCAGCGTCGAGAACACCAGGTGGCCGGTGAGCGCCGCCTGCACGGCCATGTCCGCCGTGGCGAGGTCACGGATTTCGCCCACCATGATGATGTCGGGGTCCTGCCGCATCAGCGCGCGCAGGCCCTCGGCGAAGCCGAAGTCCAGCTGCGGCTGCACCTGCGTCTGGTTGAAGGACGGCTCGATCATCTCGATCGGGTCCTCCACCGTGCTGACGTTCACCTCCTCGGTGGCCAGGCGCTTCAGCGTGGAGTAGAGCGTCGTGGTCTTGCCGGAGCCGGTCGGGCCGGTCACCAGGATGATGCCGTGCGGGCGCTTGACCAGTTGCTCCCAGCGCGTCGCGTCGTGCGGGGAGAAGCCCAGCGCGTCCAGGTCCTTGACCGCCGTGTCGGGGTCGAAGATGCGCATCACCATCTTCTCGCCGAAGGCGGTGGGCAGCGTGGACAGGCGCATCTCGACCTCGTCGCCGCGCGGGTTGCGGGTCTTGATGCGGCCGTCCTGGGGCCGGCGCTTCTCCACCACGTCCATGCGCCCGAGCAGCTTGACGCGGGCGGTCATGGCATTGAGCACCGACATGGGCATCTGGTACACGGCGTGCAGCACGCCGTCGATGCGGAAGCGGATCACGCCCTGCTCGCGCCGGGGCTCCAGGTGGATGTCGCTCGCGCGCTGGTCGAAGGCGTATTGCCACAGCCAGTCGACCACCTGCACGACGCCCTGGTCGTTGGCGTCCAGCTGCTTGTTGGCCTTGCCCAGCTCCACCAGCTGCTCGAAGCTGGCCGCGCCGCTGGCGCCGCCGCTTTTCTGGGCATTGCGCACCGACTTGGCAAGCGCGAAGAACTCCGCCGTGAAGCGGTGGATGTCCTGCGGGTTGGCGACGACGCGGCGCACGGAGCGCTTGGCCTGGCGCTCGACCTCGGGGATCCAGTTGTCGATGAACGGCTCGGCGGTCGCCACCACCACTTCGGAAGGCGTCACGCTCACCGGCAGCACGCCGTGGCGTTCCGCATAGCCGGCGCTCATCACGTCGGCCACCTTGGCCACGTCCACCTTCAGCGGATCGATCCGCAGGTATTCGAGCCCGGCGCGGCCGGCCAGGTATTGCGCGAGCGCCTCGATGTCCAGGGGCTTGCCGTCCGACGCCCGCGTCATCGCGACGGCCGCGAGCCGCACGAGCGGCGGCTGGGCGCTTTCGGCGTGCGAGCAGCGGGCGATCGTGCGCCGGGCTTCCTCGCCCGAGATCACGCCGTCCTCCGACAGCCATTCGACCAGGTGGCGCCAGTGCAGGGGGCCCTGGGGCGTCTGCGGCGCCGTGCGGGCCGGGGTGCGGGTCTTCGTATGCGCGCTCATCCACCCATGGTAATCATGAAGTCGGGCGAAAAACCCGCAGCCACTTGCGCGCGGGCAGTCCCCAGCGGGACTCGATCACGTCGGCGCGCCCGGAAAGCTGCGCCCGCGTGGGGTGCACGGGGGTGCGCAGGGCCAGGACCACGGTGTTGCCTTCACGCGTCGGCTTGAAGGCCCAGACCGCCTCGTCGCCGAACGCCGACCGGATCCGCTTCAGGCTGCGTTCGTAACTGGAGGAGCGGCCGAACAGGTTGACCGTCATGCAGCCGTCCTCGGTGAGCAGGGTGCGGCAGTCACGGTAGAACGCCTCGCTGTCCAGGACCGGGGCGGCCGCCTCGTGGTCGTAGAGGTCCACCTGCAGCGCATCGACCTGGTCGCGCCAGTGCTCGTGTGCCGCCACCTCCTGCGCATCGCCCAGGATCACCGAAAGGCGGCTGTCGTCCTTGGGCAGCTTGAACCACAACCGGCACGCCGCGACGACCTGCGGATTCAGCTCGATGGCCGTGGTCTTCATGCGCAGCTTGCGGTGGCAGAACTTGGTGAGCGCCGCGGCCCCCAGTCCCATCTGCATGGCGTGGCGCTTCGCGACCGTCTGCGGCTCCACGAACAGCAGCCACGCCATCATGCGCTGCACATATTCCAGGTCGATGGCGAACGGGTCGTCGAGGCGCATCGATCCCTGGATCCATTCGGTCCCCAGGTGCAGGTAGCGGACGTCCCCGCTGTCGGAGAAATTGACTTCGGGGAGCGTTGGCGTGGCGGCTTTCACGGCGGCGGATCATACGGGGCGTGGCTTCTCCTCCACGCGGGATGCCCGTCCGTCGGGGTCGGGCTGCTGGCCATGCGGCGCACGGCCGGTTGTGTGACGCACTTCACGTGCTCTCCATGGTGGCAGCTCGGCAATAGTTACAGAATGTTGCCAACAGAGTCCCCAAGCCCCAGACTGCATGACCGATTTCCTGCCGGATTCCCCTTGGCCCGAGGCCTCGCTGCCCGTGGAAGACGGCACCTGGGGCACCCCCAGCGCCTCCGAGGCCCTGCGCCGCGCGCGCGGCGAGCCCGCTGCCCCGCGCCGGCCGGCCGCCGCGCTGGCCGCCAACATCAACGAGCTGCTGGAATCGATGGCCCGCAAGCGCGTGCCGCGGCTGGACGCCGTGCGCGCGCGCCTGCAGGAAGCGCGCGCGGGCGGCCCGCTGGCCGAGGTGGACGAAGCGCTGCTCGCGCTGCATGCCGCCACGACGGGCGTGGACTTCCTCGCCGGCCGCAGCGGCGGCGAACGCGCGGGCGAGTTCCTGCGCCAGGGCGAAGCGCTGGCCGCCACGATCCGCAGGCTGGTCCCGCGCCTGGCGGAGTTCGTGCAGCGCGAAGCCGTGGGTGCGCCGGTCACGCGGCTGGTCTGGATCGACCTGGTGATCGAGTCGAGCTCCCTGCGCAAGCGCGTGCGCCAGGGCGCGCAGTGGCTGGCCGAGATGGACATGGACCTGCTGCAGCGACGCAAGGCCGCCAACACGGACGTGACCGTGCGCGCCATCGAGGAGCTGGCCCGCCGCGGCGTCGGCATGCACGAACGGCTGCAGGCCGTGCACCGCCTGTGCACGCAGGCGCGCACCGTCCACACGCTCAGCGAGAAGATGGCGGCCGAGCGCGCCGCGCTGTGGGCACTGGTGCAGGACCACGTGCTGCCCGCATGCACGCACCTCGACGAAGCGCTGCAGCCCCTGCTGCACGCCGCCGCCTACCGCGCGCTGGTGCCCACCGAACTGATCGGCGCCATCGAAAGCTGCCACACGCTGCAGGTGGACCTGACGCAGGCGGCGGCGCAGATCCAGCGGCTGCGCGACGGCGACGGCGAACTCGCGGGCCAGCTGGCGCAGATGCAGGCCAAGGCGAGCCTGCTCACGGCCTAGGTGCCGGCAACAGCCCCCGCAATCGCGGCAGGGCTTCATACGCGTTGAGCACGGTCGCCGCGGCCAGTTCGGCAGGCGGGATCCCGCGCAGCTCCGCCAGCACGCCCGCGATCGCCGGCAGCTCCCCCGGCTCGTTGCGGCCCTGCACTGCGCCGGCGGCGCGCTGTTCCGCCGTCTTGTAAAGCCAGTGCGGCGGGATGTCGGGCGCATCGGTCTCCAGCACCAGCGCAGTGAGCGGCAGCTCGCGCGCGAGCCGGCGCACCTGCAGCGCCCGGTCGTAGGTCAGGGTGCCGCCGAACCCCAGCTTGAACCCCAGCCGCACGAACTCCGCGGCCTGCTGCGCGCTGCCGTTGAAGGCGTGGGCGATGCCGGTCACCTCCGCACGCCGCAGTTGCTTGAGCAGCTGGTCGGCCGAGCGGCGCACGTGCAACAGGACCGGCAGCCCGTAGCGGTGCGCCAACGCCAGCTGCTCGCGATAGAAGTGTTCCTGCCGCGGCCCGTCCAGGCCCGGCACGAAATAGTCGAGGCCGATCTCGCCCACCGCCACCAGGCGCGGGTCGTCGCGGTGCGTGGCGAGGGCACGGTCCAGCACCACCAGCGCTTCCTCGGTCGCGTCGCCGGTGCACAGCGGATGGATGCCCAGCGCGTAACTGTCGCCGTGCCGGTGCGCCAGTTCCCGGACGCGATCGAAGTTGCCGGGTGCAACCGCCGGCAACACGCAATGCACCACGCCGGCATCGGCCGCGCGCGCCCTGACCGCGGCCCGGTCAGGATCGAATTCGGTTGCATCCAGGTGGCAGTGGGTATCAATCCACATCGTGCTTGCGATGATGCCGCAAGCCGTGCACACGCCGGAAAACCGTGATACCGTGTGCCATCGCCAGGGCTGCATCGTGGTGGCCCTCGGTCGCACGCAACAGCCAAGGATTACGGATGCGCAGGCCTGCCCTCTACAGCTCCAGCCGCCCTGTCCGCGCAACACCGGCCGCTCCGGAGACGCCCGCCGGCTCCGGCGAGCCCCAGGCCGAGGCGGTCGCCGCGGCGGCCCCGGCGCGGCACCGCTGGCGCCGCGCACTCCACCCCTCCAGTCCCGCCCTGCTGTGGGCCGCCATCCTGGCGTTGGGCGTCGCGCTCGCGTCCAGCCTGATGCTGCATCCGGTGCAGCGCCGCCTCACCCAGGAAGACATCAACGCCGCCGTGCTCAAGACGATGGAGACGCAGGTCATGCCGTCCGAGTACGCGCGGGCCTACGAGAACATCCGGCCCTCCGTGGTGCGCGTCGTGAGCTATGTGAAGAAGAGCCGCTTGCGCGAAGAGGAAGCCAAGCCTGCGCCCAAGGGCGCCAAGCCCAAGCCGCTGGGCCCCGCGCGCGAAGACCTCACGGGCGACAACGACGAGATCGAGAACGGTGTCGGCACCGGCGTGGTGATCATCGACAAGGGCGTGATCCTCACCAACCTGCACGTCGTCAACGGCGCCGACCGCGTGAAGGTCGTGTTCTTCGACGGCCTCGAGTCGCCCGCCACCATCACGGGCGTGCAGGCGGAGAACGACCTCGCGGTGCTGCAGGCGGCGAAGATCCCTGACGACCTGATCGCCGCCACGATGCGCTCCACCGGCGACCTCGCCCCGGGCGACAAGGTGCTGGCGGTCGGCTTCCCGTTCGGCATCGGCCCGTCGGCGTCCGGCGGCGTCATCTCCGGGCTCGGCCGCGTGTTCCGCTCGCCCGAAGGCAAGCAGGAGATGCGCAACCTGATCCAGTTCGACGCGGCGGCCAACCCCGGCAATTCGGGCGGCCCGCTGGTCACCATGGACGGCGAGGTGGTGGGCATCGTCACGGCGATCCTCAACCCGACTTCGGCCCGCACCTTCATCGGCATCGGCTTCGCCGTGCCGATCGAGAACGCCGCTTCCGCCGCCGGGCTGCCGCCGTTCTGACGGCCGCCCCTTCCTTTCCTACCGAAGCAGGACCCGATGGACACCACGAGCCGCACGGACAGCGCCACCGCGCAACTGATGGAGCAGATTCTTTACGAGGTCAAGCGCGTCGTCGTCGGACAGGACCGCTTCCTCGAACGCGTGATGGTCGCCATGCTGGCCCAGGGCCACCTGCTCGTGGAAGGCGTGCCGGGTCTCGCGAAGACGCTCACGGTGAAGACGCTGGCCAACACCATGCGCGGGCAGTTCAAGCGCATCCAGTTCACGCCCGACCTGGTGCCGGCGGACCTGGTCGGCACGCGCATCTACAACCAGAAGACGGGCGAGTTCGCCACGTCGCTGGGCCCCGTGTTCGCCAACCTGCTGCTGGCCGACGAAATCAACCGCGCCCCCGCCAAGGTGCAGAGCGCGCTGCTGGAGGTGATGCAGGAGCGGCAGGTCACCATCGCGGGCGAGACGCACAAGGTGCCGAGCCCCTTCCTGGTGATGGCGACGCAGAACCCGATCGAGACCGAGGGCACCTATCCCCTGCCGGAAGCGCAGGTGGACCGCTTCATGATGAAGGTGCTGGTCGACTACCCCAGCGACGAGGAGGAATTCGTGATCGTGCAGCGCGTCACCGGCCCCGCCGTGGACGTGTCGCCGGTCGCCACCACCGAGCAGCTCGCGGCGCTGCAGCGCGAATGCCGCGAGGTCTACGTCGATCCCGCCCTCGTGCAGTACGCGGTGAAGCTGGTGTCGGCCACGCGCCAGCCGGAGCGGCACGGCCTGAAGGACCTGGCCCGCTACATCACCTACGGCGCCAGCCCCCGCGCGACCATCAACCTCACCGAAGGCGCCCGGGCGCTCGCGATGCTGCGCGGCCGCGGCTACGCGCTGCCCGAGGACATGGCCGACCTGGTGCCGGACGTGCTGCGCCACCGCGTCGTGCTGTCGTACGAGGCGCTCACCGAGGGCCTGAGCTCGGACGCCCTGATCCAGAAGATCATGGCCAAGATCCCGGCGCCGCCGAAACCGCTGGAACATGAGAAGCTGGTGGCGTAAGGCATCCCCGGAAGCGGTGGCGGCCACGCCCGCGGCGGCCACCGGTGCCCACCATGCGGAGCAGGTGCTGCGCCGCCTGGAGTGGAAGGTCATCCGCCGCCTCGACGGCCTGCTGCAGGGCGACTACCGCACCCTGCTGCGCGGCGCCGGCCTGGACCTGGCGGACCTGCGCGAATACCAGCTGCACGACGACGTGCGGCACATCGACTGGAACGTGACGGCCCGCATGCAGGTGCCGCACGTGCGCGTGTACACCGAAGACCGCGAGATGTCCGCGTGGTTCCTGCTGGACCTGAGCCCCTCGGTGGACTTCGGGTCGGGTGAACTGCGCAAGCGCAACGTCTCGGCCGAATTCGTGGCGGTGCTCGCGCGCCTGCTGACGCGCCACGGCAACCGCGTGGGCGCGATGCTGTACGGCGCCGGCGTCGACACGGTGATTCCGACGCGCAACGGCCGCCGCCACGTGCTGCACCTGCTGCACACGATGCTGGACCGGGTCGCGGTCGAATCCGGGCCCACGCGCCTGTCGGAGCTGCTGATCTCCGCCGCGAGCCTGATCAAGCGGCGTTCCACGGTCTTCGTGGTGTCGGACTTCATCAGCGAGCCCGGGTGGGACAAGGCGCTCGCGCATCTGGCGCAGCGCCACGAGGTCGTCGCCGTGCGCGTGCTGGACCCGCTGGAGCTGGAACTGCCGGACCTGGGCCTGCTCACCCTGCGCGACGCGGAGACCGGCGAGCAGGTGGTGGTGGACACGCACGACGCGGGCTTCCGCAAGCGCTTCGCCCGGGTGGCGGCGCAGCGCGAGGCGGAACTGCGCGAAGCGCTCACGCGCAGCGCGGTCGACGCCCTGGAACTCTCGACGGACGCCGACCTGGTCGACGCGATCGTCCGCTTCGTGGACATGCGCAAGCGCCGCAGCCAGCTCACGTCCGGCGGCCTGCCCGCGCACCTGCGGCGCGCCGCCTGAATACGGAGACAAGCGATGCAATTCCTCTGGCCCCAATTCCTCTGGCTGCTGCTGGCCCTGCCGCTGCTGGTGGGGCTGTACGCGTGGCTGCTGCGCCGCAAGAAGAAGCTGGCGGTGCGTTACGCCTCGCTGTCCATCGTGAAGGAAGCGATGGGCAAGGGGACGCAGGTGCGCCGGCACATCCCGCCGGTGCTGTTCCTGCTGGCGATGACGGCCCTGGTCCTCGCCGCCGCGCGGCCGGTGGCGGTGGTGACGCTGCCTTCCAACCAGCAGACCATCATCCTCGCGATGGACGTGTCGGGCAGCATGCGCGCGACCGATGTGCAGCCGAACCGGCTGGTCGCCGCCCAGAACGCGGCCAAGGCCTTCATCGGCGAGCTGCCCCGCCACGTGCGCGTGGGCATCGTCGCCTTCGCCGGCTCCGCGCAGGTGGCACAGCTGCCCACGACCAACCGCGAAGACCTGGTCACCGCGATCGACCGCTTCCAGCTGCAGCGCGCCACGGCGACCGGCAACGCCATCGTGATCTCCCTGGCCACGCTGTTCCCCGACGCCGGCATCGACCTCGAGTCCATGCAGAGCGGCCGCGACCGCATGCGCGGGTTCTCGCTGGATGCGGACAAGAAACCGAAGAAGGAATTCACGCCGGTCGCGCCGGGCTCCTATCCTTCCGCCGCGATCATCATGCTGACCGACGGCCAGCGCACGACGGGCGTGGACCCGCTGGACGCAGCCAAGCTGGCAGCCGACCGCGGCGTGCGCGTCTACACCGTCGGCATCGGCACCGTGGACGGCGAGACGATCGGCTTCGAGGGCTGGTCCATGCGCGTGCGCCTGGACGAGGAAACGCTCAAGGCGATCGCCCAGAAGACCTCGGCCGAGTACTTCTACGCCGGCACGGCGCAGGACCTGAAGAAGGTCTACGAGGCGCTCAGCTCCAAGCTGACGGTGGAGAAGAAGGAAACGGAGATCTCGGCGCTGTTCGCCATGGTCGCCGCGGCGCTGGCGCTCGTGTCGGCGGTGCTGTCGCTGGTCTGGTTCAACCGGATCCTTTGAGCGCCCGCCGGTGGGGTTCGGCGCTTCGCGCGCTCACCACCACCCTACGCAGGACCCCGTGGGCTTCGGAGGGTGGTGGTGAGCCGCAGGCGAACCCCACCGCTTCAAGCCTCCGCAACCGCCTGCGGCTCGCCCAATTTCCCGGTCGTCAACCGCAGCGTCCGCCCGCACCGCGCCGCCAGCTGCTCGTCGTGCGTCACCATCACGAACGCCGTCCCCCGCTCCCGCGCGAGCCGCAGCATCAGCGCGAACACGACATCCGCCGTCCCGCGATCGAGATTGCCCGTCGGTTCGTCCGCCAGCACGCACGCAGGATGCGCGACCAATGCGCGGGCGATCGCCACGCGCTGGCGCTCGCCGCCGGAGAGCTCCGCCGGCCGGTGCTTCACGCGATCCGCCAAGCCAACGGCGGCGAGCATCTCCTGCGCCTGGCGGTGCATGGCCTCCACGGGCTCGCGCCGGATGCGCAACGGCATGCCGACATTGTCCAGCGCGCTGAACTCCGGCAGCAGGTGGTGGAACTGGTAGACGAAACCGAGGTGCTGGTTGCGCAGCCTTCCCTGCGTGGCCGGGTCGAGCCGGGCCAGGTCCTGTCCCATCAGCTGCACGGAGCCGCTGCTGGGCGCGTCGAGTCCGCCCAGCAGGTGCAGCAGCGTGCTCTTGCCGGAGCCGGAGGCGCCGACGATGGCCAGCGTCTCGCCCGCGTGCACCTCCAGGTCGACGCCGCGCAGCACCTCCACGTCCAGGCCGCCTTCGCTGAAGCGCTTGGTGAGCCCCTGGCAGGACAGCACCACGCCGGTGTGCGGGACCACGTGGGTCATGTCATTCATAGCGCAGGGCCTCGGCGGGGTTGACGCGGCTTGCGCGCCAGCTGGGATAGAGCGTCGCCACGAACGACAGCACCAGCGAGATCAGCGCGATCGGGACGATGTCGTTGGCCTGCGGGTCGCTGGGCATGCGGTTGATCAGGTAGATGTCCTTGGGCAGGAAGCTGGCGTTGAGCGCGTGCTCCAGCGCCGGCACGATGACGTCGATGTTGACGGCGATCAGCAGGCCCCCGAGCAGGCCGGCCAGCGTGCCGATGACGCCCACGGCCGCGCCCTGCACGACGAAGATGCCCATGATGCTGCCCGGGCTGGCGCCCAGCGTGCGCAGGATGGCGATGTCGGCGCGCTTGTCGGTCACGGTCATCACCAGCGTGCTCACCAGGTTGAAGGCCGCCACCGCGACGATCAGCGTGAGGATGATGAACATCATGCGCTTTTCCAGCTGCACGGCGGCGAACCAGGTGCGGTTCTGCTGGGTCCAGTCGCGCACCAGGAAGTCGCCGGAGAGCTGGGTGGCGAGCTGCGCCGCCACTTCGCGCGCCTTGTTCAGGTCCCGCAGCTTCAGCCGCACGCCGGTGGGGCCGTCCAGCCGGAACAGGCGCTGGGCGTCCTCCATGTTGACCAGCGCCAGGCCGCTGTCGTATTCGAAATGGCCGGAGTCGAAGGTCCCGACCACCGTCATCTGCTTCAGGCGCGGCACCACGCCGGCCGGCGTCACCTGGCCGCCGGGGGCGATCATGGTGACGGCATCGCCTTCGCGCACGCCCATGTTGCGGGCCAGCTCGGCCCCCAGCACCACGCCGAACTGGCCCGGCTGCAGCTTGTCGAGCGCCGCCTTGTTGGTGACTGCGAGATCCGTGACCTGGCCTTCCAGCTTCGGGTCGATGCCGCGGACGATGGCGCCGCGCATGTCATCCCCGCGCGCCAGCAGCGACTGCGCCGCCACGAAGGGCGCGGCACCCACGACTTCGGAGTTCCTGCGCACTTCGGCCAGCGTGCGCTCCACGTCCGGCAGCGTGCCGCCGCCGGGGCCGTACACCTCGATGTGCGAGACCACGCCCAGCATGCGGTCGCGCACCTCCTTCTGGAAGCCGTTCATCACCGACAGCACGATGATGAGGGCGGCCACGCCGAGGGAGATCCCCAGCATGGACACGCCGGAAATGAAGGAGATGAAGCCATTGCGCCGCGTGGCGCGGCCGGCGCGCGTGTAGCGCCAACCCAGCACGAGCTCGTAAGGAAGGGCCATCGTGCCGGCTCAGTCGGAAGTTTCCATCGGCCGGCATTGTGGCATCCCCGACAATATGGCTGTGTCAGACGGCGTCCACTTGCTCGTACCCTTCGCGGCCTGCCCTGCGCAGGCGTGTGTCCAGGCCCTCCAGGGCCTGGCGCCGCCCAACCTGCTGCGGCTCGTGCGCCGGCTGGGCGTGGAGGGCACGGACGCCGGCGATCCGGCCAGCCTGTCGCTGCCGCACGAGCGCGTGCTGGCGCGTGCCCACGGCCTGGAAGCGGTGCCCGACGGCCTGGTCCCCCTCGCCGCGCTGCAGGCGCAGCAATCCGGCAGTGGCGACCCGACCGCGGGCTGGGCCTGGATCCAGCCGGCCCACTGGCGCGTCGGCGCCGACCACATCGCCATGGCGCAGCCGCAGGACCTGCAGCTCGATGACGACGATTCCCGGGTCCTGCTGGAGGCGATGCGCCCCTGGTTCGCCGAAGACGGCATCACGCTTGCCTACGACACGCCGCTGCGCTGGCTGGCGCAGGGCGAGATCTTCCGCACGCTGCCCACGGCCTCGCTGGACCGCGTGGCGGCTGGCGCGATCGACCACTGGCTGCCCTCCGGCAACCCGGGCCGGCCCGTGCGGCGGCTGCAGCAGGAGATGCAGATGCTGCTCTACACGCTGCCCCTCAACGACGCGCGCCAGCGCCGCGGCCTGCTGCCGGTCAATTCCTTCTGGGTGAGCGGCAGCGGCGCGTTGCCGCCGGGCGCGCATGCCGCGCCCGGGCTGCACGTGGCGACGGCCCTGCGCGACGCCGCGCTGCAGGGCGACGGACCCGCCTGGGCTGCGGCCTGGCAGCAACTCGACGCAAAGGATTGCGCGCGCCTGCTCGCCGAAAGCGAGCAGGGTCGCCCCGTGCGCCTGACACTGTGCGGGGAGACCGGTGCACGCACCTGGTCGTCCACCGCTGCCCCCGGCGCCTGGCGCCGCATCACCCACCTCTTCGCCGCCCCGACGGCGGCCAGCCTGCTGGAGGGCTTGTGAAGATCATCACCCGCGACGTGCCACCGCGCGCCGCCTGGGCGCTGGAACAGGCGGGCATCCACCCGCTGCTCGCGCGCCTGTATGCCGCACGCGGCGTCGCTGGCAAGGAAGAACTGGACAACGGCCTGGCGCGCCTGCTGTCGCCGGCCTCGCTGAAGGGCGCGCCCGAAGCCGCACTGGTGCTGGCCGATGCCATCGCCGCCGGCCGCAGGATGTGCATCGTGGCCGACTACGACTGCGACGGCGCGACGGCCTGTGCCGTCGGCGTGCGCGGACTGAAGCTGCTGGGCGCGACCAACGTCACCTATCTCGTGCCCGACCGCGTTGTCGACGGCTACGGCCTCACGCGCCCCATCGCGCAGCGCGTGCAGGCGCAGGGCGCCGACCTGCTGATCACGGTGGACAACGGCATCGCCAGCATCGACGGCGTGGCCGCCGCGCGCGAGCTGGGCCTGCAGGTGCTGGTCACCGACCATCACCTGCCCGGCGCCACGTTGCCACAGGACGCGCTGATCGTGAACCCCAACCAGCCGGGCTGCACCTTCGAGAGCAAGTCGCTGGCCGGCGTGGGCGTGATGTTCTACGTGCTGCTGGCGCTGCGCGCCGAGCTGCGCGCGCGCGGCGTGTTCGACGAGCGCAGCCAGCCCAAGCTCGACGCCCTGCTGCCGCTGGTGGCGCTGGGCACGGTGGCGGACGTCGTCAAGCTCGATGCGAACAACCGGCGCCTGGTCGCGCAAGGCCTCAAGCGCATCCGCGCGGGCGCCCTGCCCCGCGGACTGGCCGCGCTGTTCGAGGTGGCGGGCCGCAAGACGGAGGCAGCGACCACCTTCGACTTCGGCTTCGCGCTGGGCCCGCGCATCAATGCGGCCGGCCGGCTCGCGGACATGACGCTGGGCATCGAATGCCTGCTGACGGACGACGCGGCGCGCGCCGGGGAACTCGCGCGCACGCTGGACGGCATCAACCGCGACCGGCGGGAGATCGAAGGCGACATGCGCGAGCAGGCGCTGGCCCTGGCCGAGGCACTGTTCGAGGAAGGCGAGGAGCCGCCGCCCGCGATCAGCGTGTTCGATCCCGACTTCCACGAAGGCGTGGTGGGCATCGTCGCGTCGCGCATCAAGGACAAGCTGCACCGGCCCACCTTCGTGTTCGCCGCCAGCCAGGCGCCGGGCAAGGAGCACGAGCTGAAGGGTTCGGGGCGCTCGATCCCCGGCTTCCACCTGCGCGATGCGCTGGACCTGGTCGCCAAGCGCCATCCGGGCGTGCTGTTGCGGTTCGGCGGCCACGCGATGGCCGCGGGCTGCACCGTCGCGGAGGAACACTTCGACGTGTTCGAGCAGGCGCTGGCCGAGGTCGCGCAGGAGTGGCTCGATGCGGCCACGCTGCTGCGCAGCCTGCACACCGACGGCCCGCTCGCGCCTGAGTACCGCCGGGCCGACCTGGTCGACACGCTGCACCAGGAGGTCTGGGGCCAGGGTTTCGCACCACCCGTGTTCAGCGAGGAGGTGGAGGTCGTGTCGCAGAAGCTGGTGGGCGAGAAGCACCTGTCGCTGAAGCTGCGCCACCAGGGACAGGCCGTGGACGGCATCTGGTTCGGCCACACGCAGCCGCTGCCGGCGCGCGTGAAGATCGCGTTCCGCCTCGAGGCGGACGAATGGCAGGGGACGCGGAGGGTGCGCTTCCTGGTGGAAGGCGCGGAACTCTGATTTCGTCATCCCCGCGCAGGCGGGGACCCAGGGCTCCCAGGAAAAAGCCCCGCGATGCGGGGCCTTTTTCAAAGCTCTGGATCCCCGCCTGCGCGGGGATGACAAGGGTTCACGCCGTCCCCAGCACCGGCGTCCCCGTCTGCTGCGGATCGTCGAAGTAGGCGGCCAGGCGGGCGACCACGAGCGCGAGTTCGTCGTCGTTCATCGCGCGCGCGCAAGCCAGCTGCCACAGCGCGTATTCGCGATCCCCGAGCATCATGTCCGTGTTGACGCAGCGCGCGTGTCCCGCCATCAGCAGCGCGAACGTGGCAAGCATCCGCATGGGGCAGTAGCGGGGGACCTCGTCCAGCACGTGGAGGTCGTCGGACGTGTCGGGCGGGACGCTTGCCCGCCCCGCCGCGGCCTCGCCGCGGGTGACATCGGCGCGCAAGGTCGTCATGGCGGGCTCAACGGAAACTGAAACTGACCGGCACCGCGGCGCTCATCGCCGCCTTGGCTGCGTTGCCGGTCTGGCTCGCCTGCGCGGTGACGTCGTTGCGCGCCGAGCAGCTCGCGATGGTGGAACCGGGGATGTACTGCAGGCAGTCCGCGAGCGCCATCTGCTGGACCACCACCTCGTCGCGCCTCGCTTCCGCCTTGCGCACCTGGTGGCTGCACAGGAGCCAGAACGCGAACAACTGTCCCACGGCCACTGCCGCGAGGAGGGCCCAGAGCATGCGGGCGCGGACTTGCTGCGGGTCGGCAGCGATGTCGTCGGCGGGGAGGGAGGACATGGCGAACTTCCTTGAGGTGATTCGATCCTAGGCTTCCCGTTCCCGTCGCGCCAGAGTGGCGCGCGCGAGATTCTGTAGGACAAACTCCAGACACGACGGTGGGGACGCGAGCGATCGCGCGGTCGCGCGGGCAGGCGCGCGCGCAGCATCGGTGATGCGCAGCGCGCCGCGCCGCGCTGCCCGGCAGGGGCTTCGCGCACACGGCCGTTGCTCGCCGGCCACCGCGCCGTCGTCGCGCAGCGTTCCGGGGCAGGTCGCGGCCGCACTCCGCGTCGCCGCACGAAGCAAGCTGATCACTGCGGCAAGCGCTTCGCCGCTGGCGGATCGTCGCTGGATCGCGCGCGATGCAACGGACCGCGACGCCGCGGCTACGCGCGCTCCTTAAGCATGCGATGACACTCCGATGACGGCACGCGCGCGATGCGCGGCGGCGCAGCGACGCCGCGTTCCCCCGCTTGCGAGCCCGCCGCGAACGTCGATATGCTCATCCGTAGAGACGCTCCGAAGCGAGCGTTCACGTGGACACCCTGCGCAAGACCCGATTCGGACTACAACACCGCTTGCGCGCCAGGAACAAACAGCAACCAAAGGACACCCATGCCCGCTCGCCGACTCGCCCTGCTCGCCCTCGCCGCCTTCGCGCTTGCGCCCCTGGCGCGGGCCGACGAGGTGCGCGTGCTCGCGGCTGGCGCCGCCAAGCACGCCATCGAGGCGATCGCACCGGGCTTCGAGCGTGCCACCGGACACGTGCTGCGCGCCACGTTCGACACCGTCGGCGCGCAGCGCGATCGCGTGCTGCAGGCCGCTCCGGGCGCGGCGGCGGACGTCGTGGTCCTCAGCGAGGCCGCGGTGCAGCAGTTGCAGGCGGCCAACCGCGTGACCGCCCCTGCGTGGCCCGTGGGCCGCGTGACCGTATCGGTCGCCGTTCCCGCCGGCCAGCCCGTTCCCGACATCTCGGACGCCGGGCACCTGCGCGCCGCGCTGCTGGCGGCGCCCAGCATCGCCTATGCCGATCCGGCGCGCGGCGCCACCGCGGGCACCCATTTCGCGCGCACGCTGGATGCGCTGGGCATCCGCGATGCGGTGGCGCCCAAGGCCACCGTACTGCCATTCGGCGTGGATGTCATCGAGGCGGTGGCGCAGGGCCGCTATGCGCTGGGCGTGAGCCAGTCCAGCGAGATCAGCAACCACCCCGGCGTGCGCCTGGCCGGCGCGCTGCCGGCGCCGCATGCGCAGGGCACGGGGTATGCGGCCGCGCGCACGAGCGATGCGCCCGGGGGACAGGCCCTGGTCGACTACCTGGGGACACCGGCGGCGATGGGCGTGTTCCGCTCCAGCGGCTTCTCGCCCGTTCCGTGAGCCCTAGGCCTTGGGCAGCGTGACGCCGCTCTGCCCCTGGTATTTGCCGCCCCGGTCCTTGTAGCTGACCTCGCACTCCTCGTCGCTCTCGAAGAAGAGGACCTGCGCGCAGCCCTCGCCCGCATAGATCTTGGCGGGCAGCGGCGTGGTGTTGGAGAACTCCAGCGTCACGTAGCCTTCCCATTCCGGCTCGAAAGGCGTGACGTTGACGATGATGCCGCAGCGGGCATAGGTGCTCTTGCCCAGGCAGATCGTGAGCACGTTGCGCGGGATGCGGAAGTACTCCAGCGTGCGCGCCAGCGCGAAGCTGTTGGGCGGAATGATGCAGACGTCGTCGTGGAAGTCCACGAAGCTCTTCTCGTCGAAGGCCTTCGGGTCGACCACCGTGCTGTGGATGTTGGTGAAGACCTTGAACTCCGGCGCGCAGCGGATGTCGTAGCCGTAGCTGGACGTGCCGTAGCTGATCACGCGCCGGCCCTCCACCTCGCGCACCTGCCCGGGCTCGAACGGTTCGATCAGTCCGTGCTGTTCCGCCATGCGGCGGATCCACTTGTCGCTCTTGATGGTCATCGTGCGATGCTCTCCTGGCCGGGATTGTAGGGTGGCGGTGAGCGGTGAAGCCCGAACCCCACCGGAGGGGCGCCCGCGGTGGGGTTCGCTCGCGCTCACCGCCACCCTACGAAGGCATGCCGGCCACGTACACCGACTCGACCACCCGGTCGTCCCCCAGCACGATCAGCGAAAACAGCAGCTCGTCGAGGCTGCGTGCGTGCTGCGCCTTGCGGGCCAGCAAGGGAGTGGCTCGCGGATTCAGCACCACGAAGTCCGCCTCGTAGCCCGCGCGCAGGTTGCCCACCACCCCGTCCAGCCCCAGGGCTGCGGCCGCGCCCGCCGTGTGCTGCCACCAGAGGTTCTGCGGGCCGAGGCTCAGGCCCGGCTTGGTCTGCCCTTCGCGTCCCACGTAGTACGCCGCCAGCATGGTGTGGAACGGCGAGAAGCTGGTCCCGCCGCCCACGTCGCTGGCCAGCCCGTGGCGGAAGCCGACCCGCAGCGCGCCTTCGTAGTCGAAGAAGCCGCTGCCCAGGAACAGGTTGCTGGTGGGACTGACGGCCGCCGCGGCGCCGGTGTCGCGCATCAGCGCGCGGTCGGCGTCGTCGAAGTGGATGCAGTGCGCGTAGATCGCGCGCTCGCGCATCAGGCCGAAGTCCTGGTAGATGGCGAGATAGCTGCGCGCGGCCGGGAACAGTTCGCGGGCCCAGCGGATTTCGTCCTGGTTCTCCGCCACGTGCGACTGGATCCAGACGTCCTTGTGCTGCGCCGCGAGCTCGCCCGCGCCGCGCAGCTGCCGCTCGCTGCAGCTCGGTGCGAAGCGCGGCGTGATGGCATACCCCAGGCGGCCGCGGCCATGCCAGCGGCGGATCAGCGCCTCGGTGTCCACCAGCGACTGCTCGGTGTCGTCGCGCACCCCGTCGGGCGAATGCCGGTCCTGCAGCACCTTGCCGGCAATCATGCGCAGGGACCGCGCTTCGGCGGCTTCCATCAGGGCATCGACGGAATGCGGGTGCGAGGTGCAGAAGGTGAGCGCGGTGGTGACGCCGTTGCGCAGGAGCTCCTCGAGGAAGACCTGCGCCATGCCCACCGCGTAGCCGTGGTCGGCGAAGCGCGCCTCGTGCGGGAAGGTGTAGTTCTCCAGCCAGGGCAGCAGGCCTTCGGCCGGCGAGCCGATCACGTCGGTCTGCGGGAAGTGGACGTGCAGGTCGATGAAGCCCGGCGCCAGGATGCGTCCGGGCAGGTGCGTGATCGGCACGCCCGGGTAGTTGCCGGCCAGCGCCCCGTAAGCACCCGCTGCCCGCACGACCTGGCCGCCCGCGGCATCGGGGCCGACGACCAGGAGGCCGTCGTCCTCGTAGCGGGCAGAGCCGTCGTCGGCGAAGGAAAGCAGGGCGGCGCGGAAGGCTTGCATGGGCCTATTTTGTGGCTTTCCCCTGGACCCCCGATACCAGATAGTCCATGACCAGTATCTGGGCGTCCGTCAGCGCCTGCCCCTTGGGAATGACGACCTTGCCGTCGTTGTCCACGATGGGCCCGGCAAAGGGACGCAGCTTGCCGGCCCCGATGTCGGCCTGCCGCGCAAGCACCTCGTCCTGCACCGCCTTGGGCACCTTGCTGCCGAACCAGCCGACCTGGACCATCCCCTCCTTCACGCCGCCCCAGACGTTCTGCGGCTTCCAGGTGCCATCGAGCACGGCCTGCGTGCGCTGCTTGTAGTACGCGCCCCACTGGTGCGTCACGGCCAGCAGCTGCGCGTCGGGCGCCACCTTGCGCATGTCGGAGTGGTAGGCGATGGCGAACCTGCCGCGTTCCTGCGCCGCCGCCATCACCGCGGTGGAAGCGGTATGGAAGGAGAGCACGTCCGCGCCCTGGTCCATGAGCGCCATCGCGGCCTCGCGTTCCTTGCCCGGGTCGAACCACGTGTTCAGCCACAGCACCTTGACGGTTGCCTTCGGGTCGACGGAACGCATGCCCAGCGTGAACGCGTTGATGCCCTGCAGGACCTCCGGGATCGGGAAGCCCGCGACGTAGCCGGCCTGGTGCGTCTTCGTCATGCGGCCCGCGGCCACGCCCGCCAGGAAGCGACCCTCGTAGTAGCGCGCGTTGGCGGCCGAGACGTTGGGCGCGGTCTTGTAGCCCGTGATCGATTCGAACTTCACGTCGGGGAAGTCGCGCGCGACCTTCAGCGTCGGTTCCATGTAGCCGAAGCTGGGCGTGAAGATCAGCTTGTGGCCCGAGGCGGCAAGGTCGCGGATGACGCGCTCGGCATCCGGGCCTTCCGCGACGTTCTCGACGTAGGACGTCTTCACGCGATCGCCGAACGCGGCCTGCACGGCCAGGCGGCCCTCCTCGTGCTGCCGCACCCAGCCGGCATCCGTGAGCGGCGCGACGTAGACGAAGCCGACCTTCAGCGGTTCGGTCTTCTGCGCATGGACGAAGGGAATGCAGCAAGCCGCCAATGCCATGGCGGCGAGGTTTTTGTACATGGTGTTCCTCTACATGGCCCCGGAGCTCTGGACAAAGAAAAAGGCCGCCGGGGCGCGACCTCATGCAGGCGATTGTACGCGTGCGTCCATCGGCACGCGGCTGCGCCCGGGGACTCAGGCCGCCGCGGCGAAGGCGGCGTCGAGCCGTTCGATGTAGCGCAGCTTCGCCGAGGCCTCGGCGAAGCTGCCCTCGAAGCTGTTGCGCGCGAGGCGGTACGCGTGCTGCGCGTCGAGCCCCGTCGCGGCGAAGGTTTGCAGGAAGTTGTCGTTCAGGTACCCGCCGAAGTACGCCGGGTCGTCGGAGTTGACCGTGGCGCACAGGCCGGCGTCCAGCAGTTCGCGCAGGTTGTGCTGCTCCAGCTTCGGGAAGACGCACAGCTTCAGGTTGGACAGCGGGCACACCGTCAGCGGGATGCGGTCCTGCGCCAGCCGCTTCATGAGGGCCGGGTCCTTCGTGGACTGCACGCCGTGGTCGATGCGTTCCACCTTCAGCACGTCCAGCGCGGACCACACGTAGGCCGGCGGGCCTTCCTCGCCCGCGTGCGCGACCAGGTGCAGGCCCTGCTGGCGCGCCTGGGCGAAGACGCGCGCGAATTTCTCCGGCGGATGGCCCACCTCGCTGGAATCCAGCCCGACGCCGATGAAATGTTCGCGCAACGGCAGCGCCGCCTCCAGCGTCTCGAAAGCCTCTTCCTCGCTCAGGTGGCGCAGGAAGCACAGGATCAGTTCGGCGTCGACGCCGATCGTCTTCGCATCCCTGCACGCGCGCGACAGGCCGCGGATCACCGTTTCCATCGACACGCCGCGGGCCGTGTGCGTCTGCGGATCGAAGAAGATCTCGGCCCGCAGCACGTGATCGGCCGCCGCGCGCTGCAGGTAGGCCCAGGCCATGTCGTAAAAGTCCTGCTCCTGCAGCAGCACGCTGGCGCCCGCGTAGTAGATGTCCAGGAAGCTCTGCAGGTTGGTGAAGGCGTAGGCGCGGCGCAGGTCCTCCACGCTCGCGTAGGGAAGGCGCACGCCATTGCGCTGTGCCAGGCCGAAGATCAGCTCGGGCTCGAGCGAGCCTTCGATGTGGATGTGCAGCTCCGCCTTGGGCATCGCCGCGAGCAGGGACGGGAGGTTCATCAGCAGACTCCGAAGGTGATCGCCTGCCGTGCAAGATAGCGCCGGTAGGCCGAGGATGCGCGGTCCGCGCTGGTGTGCAGTTCCGCGCGCAGGTCCAGGGGCAGCAGCCTGGGCCGCTGCGATTCCAGCACGGGCTGGTCCTGGCGAAAGATGGTCTCCTGGAAGGCCTGCAGCTTCGCGTCGGGCGAAGCGAAGTCCGCGACCGCAAGCCGGAACCACACGGTGCTGCGCTCCGGCTCCACGGGCGCGATGAACAGCGCGATGGACTCGCGCCAGTCCTCGACCGCCGTCGTGCCGCTTTCGGGGATCTTGGTGAGGACCGCGGTGTACGGCGCGGTCACCTCGTAGGTGTATTCGACCTGGGCCGGCGCGGTGGAATGCAGGTTGGACTGGGGCTGCCAGGCCTTGCATTGCGTGGCGCGAATCCCGCTGGCCGTTTCCTCCACGCGGTAGTCGTCGATCGCCGATGCGCCGCGCGCGCCCAGCCAGCCCTCGTGCACGAAGGCGAAGTGCGAGAGGTCCAGGAAGTTCTCGACGATGCGCGGCGCGCTCGCCTCCACGGTATACGGGCCGCAATTGAGCTTGCGCAGGCGCGCATCGGCTTCCGCGGCGAAGGCGGGCAGGTCGTGCTCGCTCGCGGCGAGGCGCACCCAGACGAGGCCGTGCGCTTCGCGCGCTTCGAACGTCTTCACGCAATGCGTTGCCGGCGGCGTGAACGTGGGCAGCGCCGGGACGTGCTGGCACTGGCCGGTGGGCCCGAACTGCCAGCCGTGGTACGGGCACTCCAGGTGGCCGTCCTCGACGCGTCCCAGCGACAGGCGCGCGCCGCGGTGCGGACAGCGGTCGGGCCAGGCGTGGACGGCGCCGGTGGGGTCGCGCCAGAGGACGAGGTCCTCGCCGAGGAGGCGGGCGGCCAGCGGCGCTTCGCCTACCGCCTCGCTGCCGGCCACCGGGTGCCAATGCTGTCGTTCGATCATCGTTTGCATTTTCGGTGGGGTTCGGCCTTCGGCGCTCACCGCCACCCTACGAGACGGTTGTAGGGTGGCGGTGAGCGCGCGAAGCGCCGAACCCCACCGCTGGGCCTGCAAAACAACAAAGGGCCGCGCGAGCGGCCCCCTGCATCGCGCCTACCCCGCGCTTACTTCTTGTCGCTGCCCGGCACCTTGCCTTCGACGCCCTTGACGAAGAAGTTGATGCCGCCCAGGAACTTGTCGTCGGCGGCGGCGTCCTTGGCGAGGACTTCCTTGCCGGTGTTGTCGGCGATGGGGCCCTTCCAGATCACCAGCGAGCCGTCCTTGAGGCCGGCCTTGACCTGCTCGAGCTTCTGCTTCGCCGCGTCGGGCACGTCGGCCGCGAGGGACACGAAGTCGATCGCGCCTTCCTTGACGCCCCACCACGTCTGGCCGGTCTGCCAGGTGTTGTTCAGGACGTCGTTGACGGCCTTGCGGTAGTACGGCGTCCAGTTGATCACCGCGGAGCCCAGGTGGGCCTTGGGACCATAGGAGCTCATGTCGCTGTCCCAGCCGAAGGCGCGCTTGCCCATGCTCTCGGCCGTCTTCAGCACGGCGGGCGAGTCGGTGTTCTGCATCAGGACGTCGGCGCCGCCGTTGATCAGGGCGGTGGCCGCTTCGGTTTCCTTCGGCGGATTGAACCAGTCACCCACCCAGACCACTTTGGTCTTGACCTTCGGGTTCACGGATTGCGCGCCCAGCGTGAAGCTGTTGATGTTGCGCACCACTTCCGGGATCGGCACCGAGCCCACGACGCCCAGCGTGTTGGTCTTGGTCATGGAACCGGCGATCACGCCGGCCATGTAGGCGCCTTCGTAGGTGCGGCTGTCGTACGTCCGCATGTTCTCCGAGGTCTTGTAGCCGGTGGCGTGCTCGAACTTGACTTCCTTGTTGTCCGCGGCGACCTTGAGCATCGGCTCCATGTAGCCGAAGGTGGTGCCGAAGATCAGCTTGTTGCCCTGGGCGACCATGTCGCGGAACACGCGCTCGGCGTCGGCGCCCTCGGGCACCTTCTCGACGAAGGAGGTCTCGATCTTGTCGCCGAACTCCTTCTGCACCGCCAGGCGCGCCTGGTCGTGGGCGAAGGTCCAGCCGCCGTCGCCCACCGGGCCCACGTAAGCGAACGCCACCTTCAGCTTGGCCGGCGCGGGGGCCGGAGCCTGGGCAGCCGGCGCGGGCGCCGGAGCCGGGGCGGGAGTCTCCTGCTTGCTGCAGGCCGCCAGCCCCGCCACGGCGGCCACGAGGGCCGTCGCCTGGAGCAGTGCGCGTTTCTTCGAGTCGATCATTGCTTCCCCTCTTCGAGGTCTTGGACGAAAGTACGAATTATGTTCCGGGATAAAACGGTTTTCCAAGCGATGCCGGCATGTTGATCCGGATCCACGCCGGATTGCGGGAGATCAGGGTCAGCACCACGATGGTCGCCAGGTACGGCAGCATGTTGAGGAACTCGCTGGGAATCTCCACCCCCGTGCTCTGGAAGTGGAACTGCAGCATGGTGATGCCGCCGAACAGGTAGGCTCCAAGCAACACGCGTGCCGGGCGCCAGGTGGCGAAGGTGGTCAGGGCCAGCGCGATCCAGCCCTTGCCGGCCACCATGCCCTCCACCCACAGGGGCGTGTAGATGATCGAGATGTAGGCACCGGCCAGGCCGCACAGGGCGCCGCCCGCGACGACCGCCGCCAGCCGGATCCGGCGCACCGGATAGCCCAGGGCATGCGCCGATTCGGGCGACTCGCCGACCGAGCGCAAGACCAGGCCGGAGCGGGACCGGTACAGGAACCACATGAGCCAGGCCACGAGGGCGATCGCGAAGTAGACCATCGGGTGCTGGCGGAACAACGCCGGGCCCAGCACCGGGATGTCGCCCAGCAGGGGCAGCACGAAGCGCGGCCGCTCGGGCAGCTTCTCCTGCACGTAGGTGATGCCGGCGAAGGCGGAGAAGCCGGCGCCGAACAGGCTGAGCGCCAGCCCCGTGGCGTACTGGTTGGTGTTCATCCAGATCACCAGCAGGCCGAAGGCAGCCGCCATCAGGGCGCCGGCGCCGATGCCGGCCGCGAAGCCGACCCAGTCGTTGCCCGTCTTCACCACGGCGGCGAAACCGGCGATGGCGGCGCACAGCATCATGCCCTCGGCGCCGAGGTTGACGATGCCGGACTTCTCGTTGATCAGGAGCCCCAGGGCCGCAAGCGCCAGCACCGTGCCGGCGTTGAGCGTGGAGGCGAGCAGGAGTGCGTACTGGTCCATCACGTCTGGGCCGGAGAGGTGGAGGGAAGGAAGCGGATGCGGTAGGCCATGAGCATGTCGCAGGCGAGCAGCGTGAACAGCAGCAGGCCCTGGAACACGCCCGTGAGCGATTTGGGCAGCCCCAGGCGGGACTGCGCCAGCTCGCCGCCGATGTAGAACATGCTCATGAGGAGGGCGGAGAACACCATGCCCACGGGGTGGAGCCGCCCCACGAAGGCCACGATGATCGCCGCGAAGCCGTAGCCCGCTGGCACGTAGGGCGTGAGCTGGCCCAGGGGGCCCGCCACCTCCAGCCCGCCGGCGAGGCCCGCGGCGCCGCCGGACACCAGCAGGGCCGTCCACAGCGCCTTGCGCGAGGAGAAGCCCGCGTAGCGCGCGGCGGCCGGCGCCAGGCCGCCCACCTGCTGCGCGAAGCCCGCGCGGGTGCGGAACAGGAAGATCCACAGCCCCACGACGCCGGCCAGCGCGAGCAGCACGCCGATATTCATCCGCGAGCCGGGGAACAGGCGCGGGACCTGCGTCACCGCCTCGAAGGTCTTGGTCTGCGGGAAGTTGTAGCCGGCCGGGTCCTTCCAGGGGCCGAACACCATGTAGTTGAGCGTGAGCGTGGCGACGTACACCAGCATCAGGCTCACCAGGATCTCGTTGGCGTTGAACTTGTCGCGCAGCACGCCCGTGATCGCGGCCCAGCCCATGCCGCCCAGGACGCCCGCAAGCAGGATCGCCAGCACGATCAGGCGGCTCGTGTCCTTGCCCGCCAGCAGCGCGACGCCGCCGGCCGCCACGGCGCCGATCACGAACTGGCCCTCGGCGCCGATGTTCCAGACATTGGAGCGGAAGCACACGGCCAGGCCCAGGGCGATGATCAGCAGCGGCGTCGCCTTCACCATCAGTTCGCCGATGCGGTAGCCGGAACTGAGCGGCTCCCAGAAGAACACCTGCAGGCCGCGCACCGGGTCCTTGCCCAGCGCCACGAACAGCAGCGACCCCAGGAGGATGGTGATCACCAGCGCCAGCAGCGGCGAGGCGAGGCTCCAGAACTTCGACGTCTCCGGACGCGGTTCGACCTTAAACATGGTTCGTCCCCTGGTCTTGCTCCCTCTCCCCCCTGGGGAGAGGGCTGGGGTGAGGGGCATCCCGCAACGCATGCACCACCCACAACCCGCTCATCCACTCGCCGATCTGCGTCACCGTCGCCCGCGCGCGGTCCACGCTGGGTGACAGCCGCCCCTTGGCGATCACGTGCAGCCGGTCGCTGATCTCGAACAGCTCCTCGAGCTCCTCCGACAGAACCAGCACGGCGCAGCCCGCATCACGCAGCGCCAGGATCTCGGCGCGGATCTGCGCCGAGGCGCCCACGTCCACGCCCCAGGTCGGCTGCGACACGATGAGAAGCTTGGGCCTGGCCTCGATCTCGCGCCCGACGATGAACTTCTGCAGGTTGCCGCCCGACAGCGACTTCGCCGCGGCGTTCGGCCCGCCCGCCTTGACGTTGAAGCGGCGGATGATCCCGGCCGCCTGGTCGCGCAACGCCCCGACGCGGATCCAGCCGCTGCGTCCCACCGCATCGGTGCGCGTGAGCAGCAGGTTGTGCGCGAGGCTCATGCCGGGCACGGCGCCGCGGCCCAGGCGCTCCTCCGGCACGAAGTGCAGTCCCAGGCGGCGGCGGTGCGCGGGGCCATAGCGGCCCACGGCCTGGCCGCCCACCTGGATCATGTCCGGTGCCGCGCGCCGGTCCTCGCCCGACAGGGCAAACAGCAGTTCGCGCTGGCCGTTGCCCGACACGCCGGCAATCCCCAACACCTCGCCGGCGCGCACCTCGAAGGAGATGTTGTCCAGATCGTGGCCGAACTGGTCTTCGCGCGGCAGGGTCAGGCCCCGCACGCGCAGCACCGCCTCGCCCGGCTGGCGCTCGTGGTGTTCCAGCTCCGGCGGTTCGGCGCCGATCATCATCCGCGACAGCGAGGCATTGCTTTCGCGCCGCGGGTCGCAGGTGCCGGTGACCTTGCCGCCGCGCAACACCGTGCACGCGGCGCACAGCTCGCGGATCTCGTGCAGCTTGTGACTGATGTACAGGATGCTGCAGCCTTCGGAGGCCAGCTGCTTCAGCACCACGAACAGCTTCTCCACCGCCTGCGGCGTCAGCACCGAGGTCGGCTCGTCCAGGATCAGCAGCTTCGGGTTGGTGAGCAGCGCGCGGATGATCTCCACCCGCTGCATCTCGCCCACGGACAGCGTGTGCACGGGCCGCAAGGGATCGACGTCCAGCCCGTACTCGCGGGCCTTCGCGCTGATGCTGTGCGTCACCTGCTGCAGCGTGAGGCTCTTGTCCAGGCCCAGCCACACGTTCTCGGCCACCGTCAGCGTGTCGAACAGGCTGAAGTGCTGGAACACCATGCTGATGCCCAGCGCGCGCGCTTCCTGCGGGTTGCGGATGTGCACCGGCTGGCCGTTGAACAGGACGCTGCCCTCGTCCGGCTTCAGCGCGCCGTAGATGATCTTCATCAGCGTGGACTTGCCCGCCCCGTTCTCGCCGAGGACGGCGTGCGTCTCCCCGGCCTGGACCGTCAGCGACACGTCGCTGTTGGCCACCACCGACGGGAAGCGCTTGGTGATGTGCGCAAGCTGCAGGCGCGGGATGCTCAAGGCGAGGTCTCCGTCAGGGCGTATGGGGGCGCAGGCCGGCGGCCACGGCCTTGACCCGCTCGCGCAGCCAGCGGCCGGCGGCGGACGAGTGGCTGCGTTCGTGCCACAGCTGGTAGTACACGAGTTCGGGGAACGACACGGGGCAAGGCAGGATGCGGACGGGAAGGTGGCTCAGGTAGCGTTCGCAGAATTGGCGGCCGGTGGTCAGGATGAGCAAGCTCGATGCCACCATCCGCGGCAGCAGCCCGAAATGCGGGCAGCGGGCCGTGATGTTACGCGCAAGGCCCTGCTCCTCCAGGAATTCGTCGATCACGCCGCGCGCGCCCGGGAAGGCGGGAGTCGGCGCGATGTGCTCCGCCTCCAGCCAGCTCTCGGCGGTCCAGCCGCGCTTGACGGCGGGGTGGTCGGCCGAGACCAGGCACACGATCTCGTCCGAAAAGAGCTTCGCCAGGTGCAGCTCCTCGGGCGGCTTCAGCCAGTTGCCCACGACCAGGTCCACGTCGCCTTGCGCGAGCTGCGCGTGGTAGTCCGCCGATGCGGTGAGGGGGTGGATCTCGATCTGGCTGCGCGGCGACTGGTGCTTCACCTCCGCGACCAGCTTCGGCAGGAACTCGGGGTCGAGGTAGTCGGCGGCGGCGACGCGGAACACGTGGGCGGAGGACTGCGGCTCGAAGCCGCGCGCATCGGAGAACAGGACTTCGGCGGCACGAAGAATGCTGGCGCTGGGCTCGATCATGCGCAGGCCAGCATCGGTGGGCACCATTCCGGCGCCCGAACGCACCAGGAGGGGGTCACCCGCGAGTTCCCGCAGCCGCTTCAGCGACGCGGACACCGCGGGCTGGTACATCCCCAGCTTGAGTGCGGCGCGCGAGACACTGCGTTCGGTCAACACGGTATGCAAGACCCTGATCAAGTGGAGATCGATCTTGTCGAAAAGCGCCTGATCTCTCATACCTTTGCGTGCATTCCGGCCATACGGCCGCCGGTATGCGAGGACCAAGGGTTCGCCCTAATCTCCTCGCTGTATTCCCCTCTGGAAAAGACCCATACTGAATCGCATGGAAGCCAAGACGATCCGATTGATCAGGCGTGGCGAACTCGTCAGCTTGGTCAATGTACCACCCGACCGTACGCTGCTGGAAATCCTGCGCGAGGACCTGCACTGCACCGGCACCAAGGAAGGCTGCGGCGAAGGCGACTGCGGCGCATGCACCGTCGTCATCGCCGAACCCGAAGGCGGCGCGCTGAAGTACCGCGCCATCAACAGCTGCATCCGCCTGGCCCACTCCGTCGACGGCATGGCGCTGTGGACCGTGGAGGACCTGGCCGGCGAGGACGGCACCCTGCACCCGGCCCAGGAGGCGATGGTGCAGTGCCACGGCTCGCAGTGCGGCTTCTGCACGCCGGGCTTCGTGATGAGCCTCTTCGGCATGTACCAGAACCACGTGTGCCAGGGCGAGCCCATCACGCGCGAGCTGGCCCAGGAGGAGCTCTCGGGCAATCTCTGCCGCTGCACGGGTTACCGGCCCATCCTCGATGCCGCGCAGCAGATGGACCGGTTCCCGCGGGCCGAGGTGGACGAGCAGGCGATCCTGGGCCAGCTCGAGACCTTGCGGGCGCAACGCGCGAAGGAAGGGGCCGGTGGCAGCTACCTGGATCCGCGCACCCTCGCCGACCTGCTGTCGCTGCGCGCCGCGCATCCGCAAGCGCAGATCGTCGCCGGCTGCACGGACGTGGGCCTGTGGGTCACGAAGATGCACATGCAGTTCCCGCAGGTGCTGGACGTGACGCGCGTGGGCGAGCTGCAGCGCGTCGAGCGCTACGATCACCACATCGCCATCGGCGCGGCCGTCACGCTGACGGATGCCTACGCCGCGCTGGTGGCCGACCGGCCCCAGCTCAAGACCTTCGCCAACCGCTTCGCGGGCCTGCCGGTGCGCAATTCCGGTACGCTGGGCGGCAACGTCGCCAACGGCTCGCCGATCGGCGACTCCATGCCGCTGCTGATCGCGCTCGGGGCGCACGTCGTGCTGCTGTCGCGGCGCGGACACCGCGACCTGCCGCTGGAGGCCTTCTACACGGGCTACCGGAAGAACGTGCTCGCGCCGGACGAAGTCGTCGGATGGATCAAGGTGCCGCGTCCGGTCGCCGGCGAGATGCTCCGCGCCTACAAGATCTCCAAGCGCTACGACGACGACATCTCCGCCGTGTGCCTGGTGGTCTCCGCGCGCATCGAGGACGGCGTGGTCGCCCAGATCGGCATCGGCGCCGGCGGCGTGGCCGCGACGCCCGTGCGTGCCGTGAAGACCGAGGCCGCGCTGCGCGGCCAGCCCTGGACGCTGGAGGCGGCGAAGCAGGCGACGGCGTCGCTGCGCGCCGAGTTCCAGCCGATCAGCGACATGCGCGCCTCGGCGGCCTACCGCTCGGAGGTCCTCGGCAACCTGATGCAGCGCTTCTGGCTCGAAAGCCAGGGCCTCGCGAACATCAACCTGGAAAGCTTCCGCCTCCCGGAAGCCGCCACCCCATGAACGCCCCGGAGAAGTTCCTCGCCGGCGCGGGCGCGAAGCCCGCGACCGGTGTCCCGCATCCGCACGAGAGCGCCCGCGCCCAGGTCGCCGGCGGCGCCACCTACATCGACGACGTCCCCGAGGTGCGCGGCACGCTGCATGCGGCGCCGATCCTGTCCAACGTCGCGCGCGGCAAGCTGCTGGGCGTGGACACCAGCGCGGCGCTCGCCATGCCGGGCGTCAGGGGCGTGGTCCTGGCGCAGGACATCCCCGGCGACCCGGTCCTGGCCACGTTCGTGCACGACGAGCCCGTCTTCGCCCGCGACACCGTGGAATTCATCGGCCAGGTGGTGGGCCTGGTTGTCGCCGACACCGTGATGCAGGCACGCCGCGCCGCACGCAAGGTCAAGCTGGCGATCGAGCCCCTGCCCGCGATCCTCGACGTGCGCGAGGCGGTCGCCGCGCAAAGCTTCGTGCTGCCCCCGGTGACGGTGCGCCGCGGCGACCCCGAGCAAGGCATCGCACGTGCACCGCACCGCCTCTGCGGAACGCTGGAGGTCGGCGGCCAGGAACACTTCTACCTGGAAGGCCAGGTGGGCTACGCCCTGCCGCTGGAGCAGGACAACTGGTGGATCTACTCCAGCACGCAGCACCCCGGCGAGGTGCAGCACTGGGTAGCGCATGCGCTGGGACTGGAGAGCCACGCGGTGACGGTCGAATGCCGGCGCATGGGCGGCGGCTTCGGCGGCAAGGAAACGCAGGCCGGCCACATCGCCGTGTGGGCCGCGCTCGCCGCGCGCAAGCTCAAGCGCCCCGTGAAGATGCGCCTGGACCGCGACGACGACTTCCTGGTCACGGGCAAGCGCCATCCCTTCGCCTACGACTACGAGGCCGGCTTCGACGACGACGGGCGCATCACCGGCCTGAAGCTGATGCTGGCCGCCAACTGCGGCTGGAGCGCCGACCTGAGCGGCCCGGTGGCGGACCGCGCCGTCTTCCACGTCGACAACGCCTACTTCCTCGGCGACGTGGAGATCGTCTCCTACCGCTGCAAGACCAACATCCAGAGCCACACGGCCTTCCGCGGCTTCGGCGGCCCGCAGGGGATGATCGTGATCGAGGCGATCCTCGGCGACATCGCGCGGGCGCTGGGCAAGGACCCGCTGGACGTGCGCAAGGCCAACCTCTATGGCGTGGACGAGCGCAACGTCACGCACTACCAGATGACGGTGGAGGACAACATCCTCGAGCCGCTGATCGCGCGCCTGGAACGCAGCGCGCGGTACCGCGCCCGCCGCGCCGAGATCGCGCAGTGGAACGCGCAAAGCCCCGTGATCAAGCGCGGCCTCGCCCTCACGCCGGTCAAGTTCGGCATCTCCTTCACCGCCACCTTCTTCAACCAGGCGGGCGCGCTCGTGCACGTCTACACCGACGGCAGCGTGCAGGTGAACCACGGCGGCACGGAGATGGGCCAGGGCCTGCACACCAAGGTGTGCCAGATCGTGGCGGACGAACTGGGCGTGCCCTTCGAGAAGGTGCGCATCAGCGCCACGGACACCAGCAAGGTCCCCAACGCCAGCGCCACGGCCGCGTCCAGCGGCACCGACCTCAACGGCCGCGCCGCGCAGTTCGCCGCGCGGCAAGTGAGGCAGCGGCTGGCCCAATACGTCGCGGAGAAGCAGAACTGCCGCCCCGAGCAGGTCGTCTTCGCGCACGGGCAGGTGAGCGGGCCCGATGCGGTCATGAGCTTCGAGCAGCTGGTCGACGACGCCTACCACTCGCGCGTGCAGCTGTGGAGCGACGGCTTCTACCGCACGCCCAAGATCCACTACGACAAGCACACGCTGACCGGCCGGCCGTTCTACTACTTCGCCTACGGCGCGGCCTGCAGCGAAGTGGCGGTCGACACGCTCACCGGCGAGAGCCGCGTGCTGAAGGTGGACATCCTCCACGACGCCGGCACCTCCATCAACCCGGCGATCGACGTCGGCCAGATCGAGGGCGGCTTCATCCAGGGCATGGGCTGGCTCACCACCGAGGAACTCGTGTGGAACGACAAGGGCCACCTCGCCACCCATGCGCCCAGCACGTACAAGATCCCGGCGACGGGCGACGTGCCGGAGCACTTCAGGGTGGAGTTCTGGCCCGAGGCCAACCGCGAGGACAACGTCGGCGGCAGCAAGGCCGTGGGCGAGCCGCCCTTCATGCTGGCGATCAGCGTGTGGGAGGCCTTGCGCGACGCCGCCGCCTCCGCCCGGGCGGACGGGCGCGTGCACATGGACGCGCCGGCGACGGCGGAGAACGTCCTGAAGGCCATCGAGCGCTGAGGCGCGGGGACGACGTTTCCCGCTCCTTCCATCCCCCGCGGCGCCCCGCCGGTGCCGGTACGCGCGTCCCCACGGAGCGCTTTCCTATACTGGCTGCCCAGCCCCCGCGGAGGGGCCGGCGGACAGGCGCAACATGCCGACGCCATTTCGGAGGGGAAGCATGATCTTCTGGGGAGCGATCTGGGGTGCCGTGCTGGCCTGGTTCTGGCCGGGGCATGACAGCGCGGACCTGCGCGTGGTGATCGGCGCGGCGCTCGGCGCCGCCGCTGGTTGGTCCTTGCTGCGGGCGATCCGGCAGGAACTCGCGCGCCATCCACCTGCGACGCCGGTCGCGGAGACGATGCCGGCCCCGCAACCCGTGGCACCGCCTGCGCGCAGCGAAGTGCCGGCACCGGCCCCGGCGCCCGTGCGCGTCGCGCCTCCGCCGGTGCCGACCGCCGCCCCGACGGACAGTGCGCCGCAGCCGCTGCCCACGCGCAGTCCGGTGCCCGCTCCGCGTGCACCGCGCCCCGTCCAGCCCGGTCCCGTCCAGGCCCTGTTCGACCGCGGCATGCGCTGGCTGCTGGGTGGCAACACGGTGGTGCGCCTGGGCGTGCTGGTGCTGTTCGTCGGCCTCGCCTTCCTGGCCAAGTACGCGGTGGAGAACGCGCTGATCCCGCCCGCGGTGCGGCTCGCGGCCATCGCCGCGCTGGGCATCGCGCTGTTCGTCCTGGGCGTGCGCCTGCGCGCGCGCAGCGCGGCGCGCCTGGGCTATGCGCTCACGCTGGAGGGCGCGGGTGTCGCGGTCCTCTATCTCACCGTGTTCGCGGCCTACCGGCTGTACCAGTACCTCCCCAGCGTGGCGGCCTTCGCGGCGCTGGCGCTCGTGTGCCTGTTCTCGGCCATCATCGCCGTGCGGCAGGACGCGTACGCGCTGGCCATCATCGCGTTCGGCGGCGCCTTCGCCGCGCCCGTGCTCGTCTCGACGGGCCAGGGCAGCCACGTTGCCCTGTTCGGGTACTACCTCCTGCTCGGGACCGCGATCACGGGCATCGCCTGGTGGAAGGCCTGGCGCGCGCTCAACCTGCTGGGGCTGGTGGCGACCTTCGTGGTCGCCACGGCGTGGGGCGTGCTGCTCTACGGGCCGGAGGACCTGGCAAGCACCGAGCCCTTCCTCGTCGCCTTCTTCCTGCTGTACCTGGTGGCGACGCTGCTCTATGCGCTGCGCCACGGGCGCGGCGCCCGTGCCGTCGATGCCGCCATGGTGTTCGGCAACCCGATCCTGGCCTTCGGCCTGCAGGCCTCGCTGCTGCGCGACCAGCGCTACGCCCTCGCGTTCTCGGCCCTGGCCGCCGGTGCGCTGTACCTGGCGTTGGGCTGGTGGCTGGTGCGCCGCCGTGCCGGCGAGGTCCAGGTGAACCGCATGCTCGCCGAGTGCTTCGGCGTGCTCGCGTTCGCCTTCGTCACCCTCGCGATTCCGCTCGCGGTCGATGCTCGCTGGACGCCGGCCGCCTGGGCGCTCGAAGGCGCTGCCGTGTACTGGATGGGCCACCGGCAGCAGCGCTGGCTGGCGCGCCTGGGCGGCCTGCTGCTGCAGGTCCTGGCCACGCTGCTGTTCCTCGGCGACATGGCGCAGCCGCGCGGCGACTGGGTGCATGTCGCGAACCCGCAGTTCCTGGGCGCGACGTTGCTGGGTGGCGCCGCCATGGCCCTGGCGTGGTGGTCGCGCCAGCCGCTGCCGGCGCCGGAAGGCGCGGGCTCCATCCAGCGGGACTTCCTGCGGATCGAGGCAGCGCTCTCGCCCTGGCTGTTCTGGATCGCCTTCCTCTGGTGGCAGGGCGCGCTGGTCTCGGAGATCCAGTGGCAGGACGCGGGGCTGCCGACGTTCTCCCTCGCGCAACGGCGCTGGCTGCACCTGTTCGCATGGGTGCTGCCCGCCTTCGCCCTGCATCCCCTGGCGCTGCCGCGACGTCGCGCGCCGTGGCCCGTCGCGGCGACGCCGGCCTGGCTGGCGCTGCCCTGGATGCTGGTCGCGGCCGTCCTGGCGACGGCGGAACAGGCGCACATGTTCCGGGGCGGCGGCTGGTGGGCGTGGCCGGTGCTGGTCGGCCTGCACGTCGTCCTCCTCAGGCGGCTGGACGGCGGCCGGCCGCAGGCGTGGTGGCGATGGGTGCACGCGGGCGGCGTCTGGCTGCTGGCGCTGATGCTGCTGAACCTGCTGAAGATCTTCATCCAGGCGTTCCAGCTGGAAGGCACGGACTGGGCGCCCGTGATGGTGCTGGTCGCGGGCAGCGCGGTGCTGGCGGCGTTCTCCGAGCAGCGCTTCTTCGCCGCGGCGGCCGCGAAGGCGCGCTGGCCGCTGGACCGCTTCGCGGATGCCTACCTGTGGCGCGCGCCGGTGCCGATCGCGGTGTTGCTGGCCCTCGGCGCGCTGGTGGTCGCCATGCACTCGCCCGGCCTCTCGCGCCCGCTGCCCTACATCCCGCTGCTGAATCCGACCGACATCGCCGTGGCGCTGGCGCTCGCCGTCACCGCGCTGTGGCTGCAGCGCGTGCGCGCCAGCACGCTGGTGGTGCCCGAGGTCGTGCGCGGCGTGGCCCCGTGGGCGGTGCTCGCCTTCCTCGCCTTCATCGCGGTGAACACCGTCTGGCTGCGCGTCGCGCACCACTGGGGCGGCGTGGCCTGGGACGGATCCAGCCTGGCCGCGTCCTTCCTCGTGCAGGCCGGCTATTCGATCCTCTGGACCGTGATGGCGCTGGGCCTCATGGTCGGCGCGCACCGGCGCGGCGTGCGCGCGGCATGGATGCTCGGCGCCGGCCTGCTGGGCGCCACCCTCGTCAAGCTGTTCCTCGTCGACCTCTCCAATCGCGGCGGCGCCGAGCGCATCGTGGCCTTCATCGCGGTCGGCCTGCTGATGCTGGTGGTGGGCTGGTTCGCGCCGCTGCCGCCGGCGCGGCCCAAGCCGGCGGACGCTGCCCTGGAGGCCGCATGAAGCGGATGGCCGCCGCCCTCGCGGCCTTTCTTGCAATCGCTACCACGGCCGCGGAGCTGGGCCCGGACGACTTCCAGTGGCGCGCCTCCCTGGACACCGGCGGCCGCAGCGGACTCCTGCGCGCGTCCCTGCCCGCCGATGCCCTCATGCGGGTGCAGTCGCCCACGGCCGCGGACGTGCGCGTGTTCGACCGCGCCGGACAGCCCGTGCCGTTCGCGCTCGCGACGCCGGCGCAGGCCGCTGCGCCGGCGGAGGCGCTCACCGCGGACATCCGCGCGCTGCCGCTCCACGGCGGCAGCACGGGGCAGCCGTTGCCGCCGGGATCGCTGCAGGTGCGCGTCGACAACGGCCCGCAAGGACAGGCCGTGTGGGTACAGGCCGGCGCGGCGCCGGCGGGCAGTGCCGCGACCTTGCGGCTGCCCGCGGCGGTGTTCGATACGCGCGCGCTGCAACAGCCGCTGGGGGCGCTGCGCGTGCGCGCGTCCCTGCCGTCCAACACGCCGGTGCGCGTGGCGCTCAGCACCAGCGAGGACCTCGCGAACTGGACGCCGGTGCGCGCGCAGGGCCGCCTCTATCGCTTCGATGGCGACGGCGCGCCGGCCAATGACAGGCTCGAACTGCCCGAGCCGCTGCAGCTCGCCCGGCGCTTCCTGCGCCTGGACTGGAGCGGCCAGGATGGCGTGACGGTGGAGGCGGTGACCGGCATCGTCGTTCCCTCGCAGCCGGTGCCCCGGCGCCCCGGCATGACCTTGGGGGCGCCAAGGGAGGACGGCGCCGCGGCGCTCGAATGGGCACTGCCGTCCGCGCTGCCGATCGCGCAGCTCGAGATCGCGGCGACCCAGCCCAACACCCTTGTGCCCGTGCGCATCCTCGGCCGCCGGCAGGCAAGCGAGCCGTGGCGAGCGCTCGGGCAAGCCGTGCTGTACCGCCTCGGCGCCGCCGGCCAGGAAAGCACCAACCCTCCGGTCACGCCGGGCGCCGGCGCGGTGCGCTGGCTGCGGCTGGAAGCGACGCATGGCGCGCGCCTGCAAGGCGTGCCGCTGCAGGTGGTCGCGCGCTTCGCGCCGGTCGACATCGTGTTCGTCGCGGGGGACCAGGGACCGTACACGATCACCGCCGGCCGCGCCGATGCTCCGCAGGCCGCCCTGCCGGTGGGCATGCTCTCGGCCGCGAGCACGACACCGCTGCAGGACGTGCCGCAGGCGGCCATCGTCGACGCGCGCACCGCGGCCGCATCCGCGCCTTCGCCGTTCGCGGAACACCTGCCGGCCGGCCTCGATACGCGCACGGCCACCTTGTGGCTGGTGCTGGTCGCAGGCGTGCTGGTGCTGGGCGGGACGGCCTGGTCGCTGCTGCGGCAGGCGAAGTCGCCGCCGCCTTGAGGCCGGGTACAGTCCCGCCCGTGTTCACCGACCTCGCCTCCGCGCACGCACGCTTCGCCGCCCTTGGCGAACGCCTCGCCGCGCGCGCCATCGCTTTCCGTGCGCCGCCGCCCGAGCCCACGACCTGCTGCGGGCGCGGGTGCAATGGCTGCGTGTGGGAGGCGTGGTATGCGGCGGCGGCGTGGTGGTGCGAGGATGCGGAGGCGGTGTTGTCGGGTGTGTGACGGTGGGGTTCGCTGCGCTCACCACCACCCTACAAATCCCGGACCATGCGTAGGGTGGCGGTGAGCGCAGCGAACCCCACCGCTCACTCCGGCCACCGCGGCTTCCCGAACCACTTCACCAGGAACTCGATCAGCCGCCGCACCTTCGGCGCCTGGTGCTTGCGGCTCTGGTAGACCGCGTGGATCCCCAGCGTGATCGAGCGGTACTGCGGCAGCACCTCCACGAGCTTTCCTGCCTGCAGGTCTTCGCCGACGATGAACGTCGGCTGCAGGATCAAGCCCTGGTGCTGCAGGGCCGCGGCGCGGCACACGTCGCCGTTGTTGCTGCGGATGACCGGCGTCGTGCGCACCCGCACGGGCCCCTCCGGCCCGGTGAACTCCCACTCGTCGCGGTCCGACCAGTAGCTGTACGCGATCACGGCGTGCCCGGCCAGCTCCGAGGGATGGCGCGGACGCCCGGCGCGCCGCAGGTAGGCAGGCGACGCGCACAACACCATGCGCGTGCGTGCCAGCTCGCGGCTCACGAGGCTCGAGCTTTCCAGGCGCGCGATGCGCACCGCGACATCGAGGCCTTCTTCGGCCAGGTCGGCGATGCGATCCGATAGGCTCACGTCCAGCAGCACGCGCGGATGCAGGCGCCGGAATGCACCCCAGGCATCGGCGAGGTGGGCGATGCCGAAGCTCACCGGCACGCTCACCCGCACGAGGCCCACGGCCTCGCGGCTGCGGCTGGTGATCTCGCCTTCGGCCTCCTCCAGGTCCGCGAGCAGCTGGCGGGCACGTGCGTGGAACAGCTCGCCGTCCTCGGTCAGCGACAGCTTGCGCGTGGTGCGATGGAGCAGCCGCACGCCCAGGCGTGACTCCAGCTCCGCGACGTGGCGCGACACCGCCGCCTTCGACAGGCCCAGCCGGTCGGCGGCCGCCACGAAGCTGCCGGCGTCGACCACCTCGGCGAAGGAACGCAGTTCCAGGAAACGGTCCATTGTCTTGCTCCACGAGACACTCTTTCCCATTGAAGCATGTTTATCTCCGATGGCGGGACAAATACATTGGAGGCCGGGGGTGCCAAGCCCCGCAACAGGATTCCCGCATGACTCCCGCCCCCGTCCTCTTCGTCTCCCACGGCGCGCCCACCTTCGCGCTGCAGCCCGGCCTGCTCGGCCCGCGCCTGCAGGCGGCCGGCGCGCAGCTGCCCCGCCCGCGGGCCGTGCTGGTGGTGTCGCCGCACTGGTTGACCCGCGGCCTGCGCGTCGCGACGAGCGCGAAGCCGCCCACGATCCACGACTTCGGCGGCTTCGACCGCGCCCTGTACCGCATCGAATACCCCGCGCCGGGTGCGCCGCACCTGGCCGGGCGCACGGTCGACGTGCTGCGCGCCGCCGGCTGGCCGGCCGAGCCGGAAGCCGAACAGGGCCTGGACCACGGCGCCTGGGTTCCGCTGCGCTTCCTCTACCCCGAAGCCGACGTCCCCATGTTCCAGGTTTCGCTGCCGGCGGGCCTGACGGCGGCGCAGGCCTATGCGCTGGGCCAGGCCCTGCGCCCGCTGCGCGACGAAGGCGTGATGGTGGTGGGCTCCGGCTCCCTCACCCACAACCTCTACGACTTCCGCATGGAAGCGGACGGCCGCGACGCGGACTACGCCCGCGAGTTCGCTGGCTGGGTGCGCCAGGCCGTGGAGGCGCGCGACGATGCGCGCCTGCTGCAGGCGCTGGAAATCGCCCCGCATGCACGCCGGGCCCATCCGACGGCGGAACACTTCCTGCCGCTGCTGGTCGCGGCCGGTGCCGGCGCCGATGCCAAGACCGTGCAGACGCTGGAAGGTGGCATCACCCATGGCGTGCTGGCCATGGACTCGTACCTGTACGGTGCGCGCGTGACGGAGGCGTCATGAACGACCTGCTCCTGCAATCGCCTGCCGCGCCGCAGCGCCTGTTCCTCCTGTTCCACGGCGTCGGCGCGACGCCGCAGGACCTGGTTCCGCTCGGGCATGTGCTCGCGGAGCGCTATCCCGATGCCGCTGTCGTGAGCGTCGCCGCGCCGGACCCTTCCAACCTGGGCGGCGGCTTGCAGTGGTTCTCCGTGCTGGGCGTGACCGAGGAGAACCGGCCGCTGCGCGTCGCCACGGCCCTGCCGCGCTTCCTCGCGAAGGTGCAGGACTGGCAGCAGCGCGTGGGCGTGCCGCGCGAGCGCACGACGCTGGTCGGCTTCTCGCAGGGCGCGATCCTGGCGCTCGCCGCGACGCGGGTGGCGCAGCCGCCCGCGGCGCGCGTGGTGTCGCTGTCGGGACGCTTCCCCGCCCTGCCGAAGCAGCCCGCGACCGGCGTGCGCATCCACTTGCTGCACGGTGCCGCCGATGCCGTGGTGCCCGCGGAACATGCGCAGTCGGCGGCGCAGGCCCTGCAGGCGCTGGGCGCCGACGTGACGCTGGACGTGTTCCCCGGCCTCGCGCACGGCATCAGCCGCGGCGTGGCGGATCGCCTGCTCGCGTTGCTCGGGGATTAACCGATGGTGATGACGCGCGCGTTGGGAAAGCGCGCGAAGGGGTCGTAGCCGCGCAGGCCTTCGCGCAGGGTCGGCTCGTGGACGTGCGCGATGCGCAGGCGCTGCGCGGCGTCGCCCTTGGCCATCGCCTCCAGCAGCGCCGCGTCGAAGCGCAGAACCACCGGCGTGGCGTACGGATAGCGGGCGTGCGGGTCGTCCATGATCGACCAGGAGATCACCAGGTTGCCGCTGCCGGGCGACTGGGCCGCGATCGAATGCGACGGGAAGAGGTGGCGGTAGGCCTGCCAGAACACGGCGCGCACGTTGTCCAGTGCGCCGACGCCCACTTCGGGCGGTTGCGTGCTTCCGGGTTGGGTTTCAGGGTCGTCCCTGCCGGCGGGCCGGGACGGAGTCCAGAAGGAGGTCTTGCCCGGACGTTCGGGAACGCCGCTCGCTGCTTTGGATTCCATCGGGCCACCTCCAGGCTGCCGCGAATGGTAGGGTCCGGCTCCGCCTGCTCTTGTAGGACATTCCCGACAGCCATGTAGGCGGACGCCGGACGGCATCCCCTGCTCACGTCATAGCGACAGGATCCAGTCAGCCATCACTTCCGCCACCTCCTGCACCAGGCCGGGTTGTCCCGCCAGGTAGTGGTTGCCGCCGCGGACGTCGACGTTGCGGATGCGCGAGCCGCCGGCGGCCATCCAGGCGGCCCGCGTGCTGGGGAAAGTGGATGGATCGGCGGTGTAGGTGCACAGCAGCGTGGGCACCGACGTGCGCGCCAGGTTGGAAGGGCCATCGGCCCGGCTGCGCGGCGACCACTGGGACAGCCAGGCGGTCAGCGACGTGATGCGCCCCATCTGGCTCGCCGCGTAGTTGACGGCCCGCGCCCCGGTCGCACCCGCGCCCCACACGCTGCCGACCTCGCGGTCGTTGGCGTCGAGCGACAGGTCCAGGAAACGCGGGTCCGCGTGGGTGCGATAGACGACGAACACCTCGTCCCGCGGGCTGCCCGGCGTGGCCTGCGCGCGCAGGTGCCGCAGGCGCTCGCCCACCCACTGGTCGACGCGTTCGTAGCGCTGCTGCTGCGCGTTGCGGAAGCGTTCGAGGAAGTCGCGGGTGAAAGGCTGGCCGTGACGCGGGTCGTACATGTCCAGCCCCGGGTCGCAGGACAGGCCGTCGCGCTCGTCGGTGAGCGAGGGGTCGATCCAGTTGCGCATCAGCGTGGAGCGGCCCTCGTGCGCCGCGCACAGGGCCAGGCCCTGCACGGGCGGCAGGTCCCGCGGCGACAGGCGCGCGGGGTCGCCGTCCACCATGTGCTCGATGGTGAGGTGCTCGGCCTGCGCCTGGTAGAAGGCCGAGAGCGAGGCCCCGCCGGAATTGCCGACCAGCACCACCTTGTCGTAGCCCTGCGCGCGCAGGAACTGCACGCCCGCCCCGAGGTCCTGGATCACGCGCTCCATGAGCAGCAGCGTGTCGTTGCCCGCATAGCGCGAATTGAGGCCCATGCAGGCCACGCCGCGGGCCGCCAGGGGCTCGATGAGGTAATGCCCCATGAAGTTGCTGGCCGGGTGCATCACGATCGCGGCGGCCCTCTTGGGGCCGGCGGGCTGCATCCACGCGCCGTAGATGCGCGGGCGCAGCAGCTGGAGCCCGGACTGGCTTTCCATGGCCGCACCGGGTTGGACGTCGATCGCTGCGAGCTGGAGGTCTGGCATGCGCCGATTCTGGCGCAGCCGGGGGTCGCTGGCCGTACGCTACTATGATCGCGGATTGGGAGCCACGACCGGCCGACGGCTCAGCTGTACCGTAGCCAAGCCGGCCTCTATTGCACGACATGCCGAACATTGCCGCCCTCCTGAAGGACGAGATTGCGCGCATCGCGCGCAAGGAAGTCCGCACGCAGACCGAAGACGTCCGCAAGGCCTCGACCCAGTACCGCGCGCACATCGCCGCGCTGCGCCGCCGCATCGACGAGCTCGAACGCGAACTCAAGCGCGTGCGCAAGACCGGCTCGCGCGGCGACACGGCGTCCAAGGACGGTGACGGGGAGGACGGCGGCACGCCGCGCCGCTTCAGCGCGTCCCGCCTCGCCGCGCAACGCCAGAAGCTCGGCCTCTCCGCGGCGGAGTTCGCGGCGCTGCTGGGCGTGTCGGGGCAGTCGGTCTACAAGTGGGAGCACGGCGAAGCCAGGCCGCGCGCGAAACAGCTCGAGGCCATCGCGCAGTTGCGCACGATCGGCAAGCGGGAAGCGGCGCAGCGGCTGGAGCAGCTGCAGAAGTAGGGTGGCGGCAGCCGCAGGCTGCCGGACGGTGAGCGGGGCGAACCCCACCGTCACGAGGCGTGCACCCCATGGTGGGGTTCACTTCGTTCACCACCACCCTACAAGAAGACTTCCGTTTTCCTCGGCGCGGTGCGGGCAGTGCACCGACACCACGCTTTCCGGTCGTGCATGACGCTTCCCGTCATGGATGCACTCTCCCGCACCGAACTGGACTTCCTGCACCGCCTGCTGCTGGACCTGCAGCGCGAAAGCGAGGATCACGGCGATGCGGCGGGCGTCGCCGCGCTGGAGCTGGCGCTGGCCATCCTGCGCTGGGACGGCGAGACGCCGCCCGCGCTCGATGCCCAGGTCGGCCTCGGCGCAGCGATCCAGTCGCGGCTGGGCCTCGATGCGCTGTGTGCCTGGCAGCAGTGGCGCACGGAGCGCCGCCGGCGTCCGGCGCTCACCCCTTGAACAGCTGCTCGATCTGCACGCGCAGCCAGCGGTTGCCCGGATCGGCCTCGAAGCGCCTGCTCCAGTGCAGCGACACCACGAAATCGCGCTGCGGAAACGCCGGTTCCACGATCGCGTAGCCGCCCTCGAAGCCGCGCGCGATGTTGCGCGGCATGATGGCCGCGAGGTCCGTCGCCTTCACGATGGAAGGCAGCACCAGGAAGTGCTCCGTGACGAGCCGCAGCCGGTCCTCCAGCGCCATCTCCTGCACGATGCGCAGCGTCTCGGCATGCGAGCGCACGGCCACGAACTCCAGCTCGGACAGCGCCTGCAGCAGCGCCGCGCCGGTGCGCCGCCTGCGCGTGAACGGATGGCCCTCGCGCAGCAGCACGACGTAGCGGTCCTCCAGCAGCCGCACCCGCTGGCTGTCCTTGACCATCGGCAGGAAGCCGAAGGCGAAGTCGATGCGGCCGGCATCGAGCGCCTCCATCACCTGGTCGCGCGGCACCGGCCGCGTCTGCACCCGCACGCCCGGCGCCCGCTCGCGCAGCACCTGCATCAGCTCCGGCAGGAAGCGGCTCTCGCCGATGTCGCTCATGTGGATGTGGAAGGTGCGGCTGGACTGCGCGGGGTCGAATCCCGCCGCCTCGCCGAGCGCCTGTTCCAGCGTCGCGAGCGCCTGCCGCACCGGCTCGGCCAGCCGCTGAGCCTTGGGTGTGGGCTGCACGCCGCCGGCGCTGCGCATGAACAGCGGGTCCTGCAGCAGCGTGCGCAGCCGGCTCAGGCCCTGGCTGGCGGCCGGCTGCGTCAGGTCCAGCAGGTCCGCGGCGCGGCTCACGTTGCGCGTGCGGTAGACGGCGTCGAACAGCCGCAGCAGGTTGAGGTCGATGTCCTTGAGGTGCATGGCGCGAAAGCGGGCCGGGCGATGATACGGTCGCCCTGCCCCGCACGCCCTGCGGCAACCCGCGCTACTTGCCGGCCGGGAACCGCGCCACGTAGTACGCGAGGGTGTCCAGGTCCGCCTCGGGGATCTGGCTCACCGCGGAGACCATGGCCTGCGTGTACCCCGGGCGGGCGCCGGAATGGAAGCCGCGCAGGGTGTCGCGCAGGTAGTCCTCGTGCTGGCCCGCGATGCGCGGCACCTGCTGGCCGCCGGCCAGGTCGGCGCCGTGGCAGAACACGCACTTGTGCTGCTCCGCCAGCGCGCGGCCCTTGGCCATGCGCGCCGCGTCGGGCGGCGCGGCCGGTGCCGGTGGGGCGACGGCAGGCAGCGTGCCGATGTAGTCGGAGAAGCCGCGCATGTCGTCGTCGGTGAGCGTCTTGCCCACCGCCGTCATCGCGGGATTGCTGCGCCGGCCTTCACGGAACAGGAACAGCTGCGTGATCGCGTACAGCGAGGTCTGGCCGGCCAGCACGGGCACCAGCGGGTCGGCCGCGCGCCCGTTGGCTCCGTGGCAGGCCGCGCAGATCGCTGCGAAGCGCTCTGCGTAAGAGACCGCCGGCGGCTTGGCGGCGGCCTTGGGGCCGCTCACCGCTGCCCGGGTTGCAGGCGCCTTCTGCTGCCCTCCGGCCTGCGGCGAGAACACCACCAGCGCCAGCACCGTCACGCAGGACAGCAGCCCCGCAACCTTCTTCGCCATCACTTCCCGTAGCTGATGCGGTAGATGGCGCCGTTGTGATCGTCGCTCACGAGCATCGAGCCGTCGCGCAGCACCAGGAAGTCCACCGGACGACCGAGATACTGGTTGTCCTGCACGAAGCCGGTCATGAACGGTTCGACGCGGGCTCCGCCCTTGCCGTCCGGCCAGGCGACCGAGACGTCGGCGTACTTCTTGGTGCGGTTCCACGGGCCATGGCGCGCGATGAACATCGCGCCCTGGTACTTGGCCGGGAACATCTTGCCCCGGTAGAACACCAGGCCCAGCGAACCCGCGTGCGGGCCCAGCAGCGCGGCGGGCTTCTGGAACTCGTCGCACGACTTGCCCCAGCCGAATTCCGGATCCGGGATGGTGCCCTGGTGGCAGTACGGATAGCCGAAGTGCTGCTGGCCGGGCTTGGTCACGTGATTGAGTTCGTCGTTCGGCAGTTCCTCGCTGAACCAGTCACGCCCGTTGTCCGTGAACCAGAGGTCGCCGGTCTTCGGGTCGAAGTCGAAGCCCACCGTGTTGCGCACGCCGGAGGCGATCGTCTCGAGGCCGGTGCCGTCGAGGTTCATGCGGTAGATCTTGGCCCATTGGCCGGGATCGCAGATGTTGCACGGCGCGCCGACCTCGTAATACAGCTTCTCGTCGTGGATGCGCAGGAACTTCCAGCTGTGGTCGCCGCCGCCGGGCAGCTTGTCGTAGATCACCTTGGGCTCGCCGAGGTTGTCCAGCTTGCCGTCGACGTTGTCCCAGCGATAGATCTTCTCGTTGGTCGCGAGGAACAGGCTGCCCTTGTGGTATTCGATGCCGGTGGCGAAGGGCATCTTGTCGATGATCACCTTCGCCTTGTGCTCACCCTTCTCCGGGATCGCGTAGACCTTGTTCGCCACGAACAGCGAGCTGACCAGGATGTTGCCGTCCGGTCCCTGGCGCAGGCCGCGCGCGTCGAGGACGCCCGTCGCCCACGTCTCCACCTTGAAGCCGGGCGGCAGCTTGAACTTGGGCGTAGGGAGCTTGTCGGCCGAGGTCGGGATCGGGAACGCCGGGACCGGCGCCATCTTCATCGCGGAGTCGTTGGCCTTGGGCCGCCCCTTGGCCCACCCGGGTTCTTCCGCCGGTGGTTGCTGCGCCAGTGCGGATAGCCCGAAACCGCAAATCGCGGCAAGTACTGCAAGCGAGCGAACCTGCTTCATGTCTTGTCTCCTTGGGGTCTAGGAGCGGCAGATTCTGGGACAAGCCCCCAGGCCGGGCAATAGGGGCTTCGTGCATGCGCGGTTCGCTACGCGAACGCGAGGCGGAGTTCATCGCACGCGCGCAGGACGTGCTCGACGCCGACGACGTGCATGCAGCGCGGCTCGGCGCATTCACTGGTGGAGCGCCCGCAGCGGCGCAGCCAGTGGACCTCGCGGCGGAACAGGACCTGCTGGTCCCGGCAGGGAAACTCCGTCGCGCCCACGGCACGCCAGGGCATGTGCCGCCAGAACCGTCCGGAACCGCAGACGATGGCGGACCCCGGACCGAAGATCGTGACGGTGGGCGCGCCCGTGGCGCGGGCGAGGTGCGCGACGCCGGTATCGGGCGCGACGACCAGCGCGGCGCCGGCCAGGAGGTGCCACATCTGCGCGAGGTCGAGCTGGCCCGCGTACGAGCGGTAACGATTCTCCGGGTCGCACGCGTGCGCGATCGGCTCTTCGCCAGGCCCGGCACTCCATACCGGCTCCAGGCCGCGCTCCGCCAATGCATCGGCGAGCGCGCGCCAGCGCTCCGCGGGCCAGTGCTTCAGCGGCGTCGATGCGCCGACGTGCAGCACGGCGTACGGCCCTTGCGGCCGTTCGAAGGCCTGGGCCGGCGGCGCGGGCCAGTCACCCACTTCATAAGGCGCGGCCTCGCGACCTTCCACCAGGTCCGCCACCATGTCGCCCCAGGCCGCCGGTGTCGCCGAATACGGCAGCAGTTCGTCGACCATCAGGTTCTTGGTCCAGGGGGTGTCGCCGGCATGCGCCACGACGTGGCGCGCGCCCGCAGCGGCGGCCACCCACGCATAACGGTTGTCGCCGGCCACCACCGCCAGGTCGAACGGCGGCTCGGCCAGCAGCGCCTGCGTGGTCTCCGCGCGCTTGGGCGAGAACGGCAGCGCCCGCACGCCGTAGGGCCGGCCTGCGTAGAGCGGCACCAGCGCCGGCGCGGCAAGCAGCACGATCTCGGCATCGGGATGGTTGGCGCGCAGCTTCGCCAGCAGCGGCGTCAGCATGACGACGTCGCCCAGCAGCAGGTTGTGGGCGACGAGCACGCGCTTCACGTCCTGCGCACGGCCGGGCCGCACGAGCCGCCGTGCCAGCGCGCGCGTGACCACCAGCGCGCGGGTGCGCGACCGGTCACCCATGGGAATGCAGGGCCGTGGCGGCCGGGACTTTCATGTCCGCGAGTCTAGCGGCCGGGGCGTGGGCTTTCGCCTGGAATCATGCAATGATTGCATATCGCTTAGTCGCTTCATTGGATTGAGCGATGGCATCCCATCCCCGACACTGGGCGATGGCCCGCGGAGGCGCGGCATGCCGCCGCCCCTGCAGAGCGGCGCGAACAGCGGAGACAAGGCTTTGGAAGTTTCATTCAGCAAGGAAATCGAGCTGCTGCGCCTCGGCGCGGGCGAGACCTTTCATGGCGAGGGCATCCTCGCGATCACCAAGGCGCTGCTGCAGTCCGGCGTGGCCTACGTCGGCGGCTACCAGGGCGCGCCCGTGTCGCACCTGCTGGACGTGATGGTCCAGGCCAAGGGCTACATGGACGAACTGGGCGTGCACGTGGAGGCCTGTTCCAACGAAGCTTCGGCCGCCGCCATGCTGGGCGCGTCGATCCACTATCCCCTGCGCGGCGCCGTCACCTGGAAATCCATCGTCGGCACCAACGTCGCATCCGACGCGTTGTCCAACCTCGCCTCGCCCGGCGTGACCGGCGGCGCGCTGGTGGTCGTCGGCGAAGACTACGGCGAGGGCGCCTCGGTGATCCAGGAGCGCACGCACGCCTACGCGCTGAAGTCCTCGATGTGCCTGCTCGATCCGCGCCCGGACCTCGGGGTGATGACGCGCATGGTGGAAGAAGGCTTCCGCCTCTCCGAGACCTCCAACATGCCGGCGATCCTGGAGCTGCGCATCCGCGCCTGCCACGTGCGCGGCAGCTTCGACGCCAAGGACAACCTGAAGCCGCCAGTGTCCACGCGCGCGCTGATGGAGGACCCGGCCGCCTTCGACTACATGCGCCTCGCGCACCCGCCGGTCACCTTCCGCCACGAGAAGCTCAAGAGCGAGCAGCGCATCCCCGCCGCGCGCAAGTACATCGCGGAGCAGAAGCTCAACGAGCTGTTCGATGGGGAGCACCGCGACCTGGGCATCATCGTGCAGGGCGGGATCTACAACGCACTGATCCGCGGCCTGCAGCAGTTGGGGTTGGCCGATGCCTTCGGCGCGACCGACATCCCGATCCTGTGCCTCAACGTCACCTATCCGCTGGTGCCGGAACAGGTCGCCGACTTCTGCGTCGGCAAGCGTGCGGTGCTGGTGGTCGAGGAAGGCCAGCCGGAGTTCATCGAGCAGGAGATCGCCACCCTGCTGCGCCGCCGCGACATCCAGACCAGGCTGCACGGCAAGGACTTGCTGCCCCAAGGCGGCGAGTACACGGTGGAAGTGCTGTCCACGGGCCTGACGCAGTTCGCTTCCAGCTACCTGCCCGGTCCCGCGGTGGAAGAGGCCAAGCGCTGGCTCGCGGGCAACGGCGAGCGCCGGCAGGCCGCGGCCAGGCTGACGCAGCCGCTGCCCGCGCGTCCGCCGGGCTTCTGCATCGGCTGCCCCGAGCGGCCGGTGTTCTCCGCGCTGAAGCTGGCGCAGGAGCAGATCGGCAAGGTGCACATCGCCGCCGACATCGGCTGCCACGCGCTGGCGACCTTCGAGCCGTTCTCGAGCGGCCACTCCATCCTGGGCTACGGCATGTCGCTCGCCTCGGCCGCCGGCGTCTCGCCGATGATGCAGCGGCGCACGCTGGCGATCATGGGCGACGGCGGCTTCTGGCACAACGGGCTGATCACCGGCGTGCAGAGCGCCCTGTTCAACAAGGACGACGCCGTGCTGCTGATCTTCAAGAACGGCTACACCTCCGCGACCGGAACGCAGGAGATCCTCTCCACGCCGCTCGAGGACGCGAAATTCAACGCCGGCGACAAGGCGCAGAGCCTGGTGCACACCAACCAGACCATCGAGGGCGCGCTGAAGGGCCTGGGCGTGCAGTGGATGCGCACCGTCACCACCTACGAGGTGGACCAGGTGCGCCGCACGCTGACCGAGGCCTTCACCAGCGAGTTCAACGGGCTCAAAGTGATCATCGCCGAGGGCGAATGCCAGCTGGAGCGCCAGCGCCGCATCAAGCCCTGGATCCAGTCGCTGCTGAAGAAGGGCGAGCGCGTCGTGCGCGTGAAGTACGGCGTGGACGAGGACGTGTGCAACGGCGACCACGCCTGCATCCGCCTGTCCGGCTGCCCGACGCTCACGATCAAGGACAACCCCGATCCGCTGAAGGTGGACCCGGTGGCGACGGTGATCGACGGCTGCGTCGGCTGCGGCCTGTGCGGTGCCAACGCGCATGCCGCCACGCTGTGCCCCAGCTTCTACCGCGCCGAGGTCGTGCAGAACCCGAGGTGGCACGAGCGCCTGTTCAACTCCTTCCGCAGCGCCGTGGTCCGCGCTCTGCAACCCGCATGAAGACGACACCCATCACCCTCCTGGTCGGCGCCCTCGGCGGCGAAGGCGGCGGCGTCCTGACCGAGTGGCTGGTCGAAACGGCCCGCCACGCCGGCTACGCCGCGCAGGCGACGTCCATCCCCGGCGTCGCGCAGCGCACCGGAGCGACCACCTACTACCTGGAAGTGTTCCCGGTCCCGATGAAGGACCTGGGCGGCAAGCGCCCGGTGTTCAGCCTGAACCCGGTGCCCGGCGCGCTGGACGCGCTGGTGTGCTCCGAACTGCTGGAGACCGCGCGCCAGGTCGGCAACGGCCTGGCCTCGCCGGACCGGACGCTCGTGATCTCCTCCTCCTCGCGTGCGCTCACCACCATGGAGCGCATGCAGATGGGCGACGGCCGCGTGCCGGAGGCCGACCTGCTGAAGGTCGTGCAGCAGTTCAGCCGGACGCACCACGTCTTCGACATGAACGCGATCGCGAAGGAAAGCGGCACGGTGGTGAGCGCGGTGCTGCTGGGCGCGATCGCCGGCAGCGGCCTGTTCCCCTTCCGCCGCGAGGACTACGAGGCCGTCGTGCAGGAAGGCGGCAAGGGCGCGGCGGCGAGCCTGCGCGGCTTCGCCCGGGCCTTCGACGTCGTCGCGCAAGGCAGGCAGCAGCAGGACTACCTGGCGCAGGTGCTGGCGGAGCAGAAGCCTGCGCGTCCCACGGTGCCGCAGCTCGAAGCCTCCCTGCTGGCATTGTTCCCGCAGGAAGCGCGCGAGATGTTCTCCCTGGGCTATGCCCGCCTGCTGGAGTACCAGGGCAAGGCATACGCCGACCTGTACGTGAAGCGCCTGCGTGCCGTGCTGGAGGCCGAGACGGCCGCCGACCCGCGCGGCAGCCGCGGCTACGCGATCACGACCGAGATGGCGCGCTGGCTGGCCCTGTGGATGGCCTTCGACGACATCGTGCGCGTGGCCGACCTCAAGAGCCGTGCCTCGCGCTGGACGCGCGTGCAGGGCGAGGTGAAGGCGGGCGAGCACGACCTGCTGAAGGTCTACGACCACTTCAAGCCCGGCATCCCCGAGTTCGCGGCGATGCTGCCGCCCGGCCCGGCTGCGAAGCTCGTGGCCTGGGACCGCAAGCGTGTCGCCGGCGGCAAGCAGCCCTGGTCCCTGCCGCTGAAGATCGGCACGCACAGCGTCTTCGGCATGCTGGCCCTGCGCACCCTCGCCTCCACGAAGTGGCTGCGCCCGCGCGGCAGCCGCTTCGCGCTGGAGCAGCGGATGATCGAGCAGTGGCTGCAGGGCGTCGTGCAGGGCACGCAGCGCCTGTGGGACCTGGGGCACGAGATCGCCCTGTGCGGCCGCCTGATCAAGGGCTATGGATCGACCAACGAACGCGGCAAGGACAACCTGCTGCACGTGCTGGAACACCTGGCCCACGGCGGGGTGCCTGCCGAAGCGGCGGCCGCGGTGAAGGCCGCGCGCCTGGCGGCGCTGGCCGACGACGCCGGCAAGGCGCTCGATGCGACGCTGGTGCAGCACGGCGCGCCGCCGCGCCCGGTGAAGGCCGTGCCGGTGCGCTGGGTGCGCCAGCCGCGCGGGCTCGCCGCGAACGGGGACAATCGCCTGAAGGCGCACTGAGATCCCTGGCGTGGCGCGCGAAGGCCACGCCGGAGTGGGAGGAGGCCCGGGGCCCGCGGCGGCGGCCCTAGGGGAAAAACACAATACCAGCACGAGACGCATCGTTATACAAAGTAACTTTCTCTGCACACGAGGAGACGAAACTTGCCCACCCGCACCACTCTCGCCGTCGCCGCCCTCGCGGCGGTTGCCGCCCTCTCGCTCGGCACCGCCAACGCGCAGGACAAGCCGGTCGCCCTGAAGCTTTCCAGCTGGGTGCCCGCGCAGCACCCGCTGAACCCCGCCCTGCAGGCGTGGGCCGAGGACATCAAGAAGGCGTCCAACGGCACCATCTCCGCCACGCTGTTCCCGAGCGAGCAGCTGGGCAAGGCGTTCGACCACTACGACATGGCGCGGGACGGCATCGCCGACTTCTCGTACGTGAACCCGGGCTACCAGCCGGGCCGCTTCCCGGTGATGGCGGGCGCGTCGCTGCCCTTCCTGTTCGCCAACGCCAAGGGCGGCACCGCCGCCATCGACGCCTGGTACCGCCAGTACGCGGCGCAGGAAATGAAGGACGTGAAGTTCTGCTTCGCGTTCGTGCACGATCCCGGCACCTTCCACGCCCGCAAGAAGATCCTCACGCCCGCCGACATCAAGGGCATGAAGATCCGCCCGGCCACCAGCACGATCGGCCAGATGGTCACCTCCCTGGGCGGCACCAACGTGCAGGCGTCCGCGCCCGAGTCGCGCGACATGCTGGAGCGCGGCGTCGCCGACGCGATCACCTTCCCCTGGGGCTCCATCGTCCTGTTCGGCATCGACAAGGTGGTCAAGTACCACATGGACGCGCCGCTGTACGTGACGCCCTTCGTCTGGGTGATGAACAAGTCCAAGTACGACGAGATGTCGACCGCGCAGAAGAAGGTGATCGACGACCACTGCACCACCGAGTGGGCCGAGAAGGTCGCCTCGCCCTGGGCTGATTTCGAGTACGGCGGCCGCGCCAAGATCGGTGCCCAGGCCGGCCACGAGATCTACCAGCTGACGCCTGACCAGATGAAGGCGTGGCACGACGCCACCGCCCCGGTGGAGGCGCAGTGGGCTGAAAGCGTGAAGAAGGCCGGCCAGGACCCCAAGAAGGTGATGGACGGCCTGAAGGCCAGCCTCGCCAAGTACAAGGCCGCGCTCTAAGCGGCAGCAGTCCCGGGCCGCGCCTGCCCACCGGCAGGGCGGCCCTTTTTCCTGCATGGGACCCATGAAAAGAAACTTCGCCGACCGCTTCATCAACGGCATCGAATGGCTCGCTGCCATCTTCGTCGGGGTGGTGGCGCTCAACATCTTCGTCAACGTGCTGCTGCGCAAGTTCTTCAGCACGTCGATTCCCGACTACTACGACTTCGGGCGCCTGCTCCTGGGCATCCTGATCTTCTGGGGCATCGCCGCCACCAGCTACCGCGGCGGCCACATCACCGTGGACCTGGTCTGGTCCTCCGTCGGCCCCAGGGCGAAGCGCTGGATCGACGTCTTCGCCACGGTCGTCCTGCTGTTCGTCGTGACCGTGCAGACCTACACGCTGTTCGACAAGGTGAAGGTCACGTTCAACGACAACGTGCAGACCTTCGACCTGAACATCCCCACCTGGCCGTTCGCCGCCATCGCCTGGATCGGCGACGTCTGCGCCGTGATCCTGATCGCGATCCGCACCTGGCGCCTCGCTTTCCGGCCGGAAGCGCTGCACGACGAGCACTTCGAACAGAAGGCGATGGAATAAGAAATGAGCAACGACCTCATCGCCCTGACCGGCTTCGTTTCCCTGTTCGCGCTGATGCTGCTGCGCGTGCCCGTCGGCATGGCCATGGGCCTGGTGGGCATCACCGGCTACGGCGTGATCGCCGGCTTCGCCCCGGCGCTGAAGCTGGTGGGCCAGACCTCCATGCGCACGGTGACCGACTACACCTTCGGCGTGATCCCGATGTTCATGCTGATGGGTGCCTTCGTGTCCGTGTCCGGCATCAGCCGCGAGCTGTTCAAGGCGGCCAACTCGATGATCGGCCACCTGCGCGGCGGCCTGGGCGTCGCCACGGTGCTCGCCTGCGGCGGCTTCGCGGCGATCTGCGGCTCCTCGGTCGCGACCGCGGCCACCTTCTCCGGCGTGGCGTATCCGGAGATGCGCCGCTTCGGCTACCCGCAGTCCTTCGCCACCGGCGTCATTGCCGCGGGCGGCACGCTGGGTGCGATGCTGCCGCCGTCGACGGTGCTGGCGGTGTACGCGATCCTCACGCAGCAGGACATCGGCAAGCTGTTCATGGCCGGCATCATCCCGGGCCTGCTGGCGATGCTGCTGTACGTGGTCACCATCATGATCATCGTGCGGGTCAAGCCGGACTGGCTGCCGCGCGGCGAGGCCAAGCCCTGGCGCGAGCGGATCGTCGACCTGAAGAACGTGTGGGCCCCGCTGGTGCTGTTCCTGTTCGTGATCGGCGGCCTGTACGGCGGCTTCTTCACGCCGACCGAGGCGGGCGGCGTGGGCGCGAGCGGCGCCTTCCTCCTGGGCCTGGTCCGCGGCAAGCTGGACCGCGCCAAGATCAAGGAAGCCCTGCTCTCCGCCACGCGCACGGCCGCCGCCGTGTTCACGGTGCTGATCGGCGCGCTGATGTTCGGCTACTTCCTGACCATCACGCAGACGCCGCAGAAGCTGACCGAGTTCCTCGCGGCGCTGGGCGTCGGCCGCTACGGCGTGCTGGCGCTCATCATGATCATGTACCTGGTCCTGGGCTGCCTGATGGACGCCATGGCCATGATCATCCTGACCGTGCCGATCATCTTCCCGGTGATCCAGCACCTGGGCTTCGACCCGATCTGGTTCGGTGTCATCATCGTCATGACCGTGGAGCTCGGGCTGATCCACCCGCCGGTGGGCATGAACGTGTTCGTGATCAAGAGCGTGGTGCCCGACGTGACGTTCACGACGATCTTCCGCGGCGTGCTGCCCTTCGTGGCGACGGACATCTTCCGCCTGATCGTGCTGATCTCGTTCCCGATCATCGCGCTGTGGCTGCCGGGGAAAATGGGATAGTCCAATGAGCAAGGAAGTCGTCTACACCTACCGCGTCGAATTCGGCGACTGCGACCCCGCGCGCATCGTCTGGTTCCCCAACTACTTCCGCTGGATCGACTCGGCGTCGCGGCACTTCTTCATCGAGTGCGGCGTGCCGCGCTGGGAGGAGACCGAGAAGACCCTGGGCATCATCGGCACGCCGATCGTGGACACGCATGCCACCTTCGTGCGCACCGCGACCTACGGCGACACGCTGCGCTTCCACGTCACCATTCCCGAATGGCGCGGCAAGAGCTTCGTGCAGCGCTACCGCGTCCTGCGCGGCGAGGACCTGATCCTGGAATGCGAGGAGGTCCGGATCTTCGCGGCGCGCCGCGAGGACAACCCCGAGCAGATCAAGGCGGTGCCGGCGCCGGAGGAGATCAAGCGCTTGTGCACTTGATCGCTTGATTGCACGTCGGTCGGTGGGGTTCGAGCTGCGCCGCTCACCCCACCCTACGAGCGACGAGCTCCGGCGAATTGGTAGGGTGGCGGTGAGGCGGAGCCGAACCCCACCATCAATCCAGGCGCCGCCGCGACGCCGGCCGAACGTCGCACTTCAGCACGTCGCGCATGTACGCCAGGCTTGCCGCCTTCGCCTTCGTGGTTTCCGCGGCCGTGCAGTCGGACGGCACCCACACGCCTTCGTAGCCGCGCAGGAAGGCGTCCGCCGCCGTCATCTGCACGCACATGTCGGTGGCGAGCCCGGCCAGGATCAGCTCCTTGCAGCCCATTTCCTTCAGCAGCAGGTCCAGCGCGGAGCAGAAGAAGGCGGAGTGGCGCGGCTTCAGGAGGGTGATGTCGCGCGGGCGCGGCGCGACCAGGCGGGCGATCTCGCCGCTGATGTCGTCACGCGCGCTGCACTGCTCCACCAGGGCGCGGAAGTCGGACTGCCAGGCCCCGTAGTTGTCGTTGGCGTAGACGACGGCCACCTTCTCGCCATCGAGCCTCTCGCGCAGGCGCACGACGGCGCGCGCCGCCGCCAGCGCCGGCCGCGCGAGCTTCTCCGCGCCCGGGAAGTTGAGCGGGTTGATGTAGTCGATGAGCACCAGCACGCGCGGGCTGCGCGGGACCTTGGCGGGTTGCATGGGGTGGAAACGGCGACGGCGCCCATCGTAGGGCGCCGTCGCGGCCGGAAGTGTAGGAACGGGCCTTACTTCTTGCCCAGCCCCATGCGCGCCGCGCCTTCGGTGTACAGCTTCGTCTTCGCCGCCATGAAGCCGTCCATCTCCTCCACCCCGACGTTCACCAGCTCGAAGCCGTTCTTCGCCGCCAGCTCCTTCATCTCGGCGTCGTTGTTCAGGTTGCGCCACAGGTCCGACAGGCGCTTGCGCTCCGCCACCGGCGTGGACTTCGGCACGCCGATGCCGCGGTAGGCGCCGTCCACCCAGTCGACGCCCAGCTCCTTGAAGGTCGGCACGTCGGGCATCAACGGATGGCGATGCTCCATCGCCACGGCGAGCGGGCGGACGCCCTTGTCCTTGTTGGCGATCGCGAACGGCGTGTACGTCATCGCGCCGTCGACCTGGCCGCCCAGCACGGAGGTCGCGAGGTCACCCGTGCCCTTGAACGGCACGTAGAGCGTCTTGATGCCGAAGGCCGCGTCCAGGCGCTCGTGCGCCGCGTGGTTGGCGGAGTACTGGCCGGAGCCCGCGAGCGAGACCTTGCCCGGATTGGCCCTGGCATGGGCCAGGAACTCCTGGAAGGTCTTGATCGGGGTCTTCGCGCTCACCACCAGGATGTCCGGCGTGAAGTGGAACCAGAACACCGGCGTGACGTCGGCCGTCTTGTACTGCACGTCGCCCTGGATCGGCTGGAAGACGATGTGCGGCAGGTTGATGCCGACGACGTTGAGGCCGTCGCCGGGCAGCTGGTTCATCTGCGTCCACATCAGCGCGCCGCCCGCGCCCTGCTTGTACTGCACGATGGTCTCGATGTTGGGGCACTTCCTGTGCAGCACCAGCTGCTGGTGGCGCGCCGAGGCATCGGACTCGCCGCCGGGCGGGAAGGCCTGCCAGTAGGTCACGTTCTTCTCGGGGCACTGGATGGCCTGGGCCATCGCGAGCGGCAGCGCCAGCGCGAGCGCCGCGAACGAAAGAATGCGTTTCATGCCTTGGTCTCCTGGTGTTCTCATGGACGGCGGTCGCCGTTCTGGCACGGAATCAGCGGTTCTTCAAGCGGGCAATCACGGCTGCCGTCACGTCCTTGGTCTTCGCGGTGCCGCCGAGGTCACCGGTGTGCAGCTTCGGATCCGCCGTGACTTCCTCGATCGCCTTCATCAGGCGCGCGGCCGCTTCCTTCTCTCCCAGATGCTCCAGCAGCATCACGCAGCTCCAGAAGGTGCCCACCGGGTTGGCGAGCCCCTTGCCCATGATGTCGAACGCGGAACCGTGGATCGGCTCGAACATGCTGGGATAGCGGCGCTCGGGATCGACGTTGCCCGTCGGCGCGATGCCCAGGCTGCCCGCGAGCGCGGCGGCCAGGTCGCTCAGGATGTCGGCGTGCAGGTTGGTCGCGACGAGCGTGTCGAGCGAGGCGGGACGGTTGACCATGCGCGCGGTGCACGCGTCGACCAGCTCCTTGTCCCACTTCACGTCCGGGAACTCCTTGCTCACGGCCAGCGCCACCTCGTCCCACATCACCATGCCGTGGCGCTGCGCGTTGGACTTGGTGACGACGGTGAGCTGCTTGCGCGGGCGCGACTGCGCGAGCCGGAACGCGAAGCGCATGATGCGCTCGACGCCGGCGCGCGTGAGGATGCTCACGTCGGTGGCCACCTCGATCGGGTGGCCCTGGTGGGCGCGGCCGCCGACGCCGGCGTATTCGCCCTCGGAGTTCTCGCGCACGATCACCCAGTCGAGATCCTTGGGCGTGCAGCGCTTCAGCGGCGCGTCGGATGCTGCGGTGGCCGCGATATCGGCCTGAATCCCGGTTCAACGGCGCGACGCCCACTAAGGCGCTGATCTCCCGACGCGAGAGCTTTCCGAGCTCAGGCAGTTCGGCAATCAAAGTGGCAATCG